>Ga0208125_100100_pt1 | contig 85121 bp, 74 predicted proteins | sample LakWasM128_HOW14_2_FD_183938 | JGI IMG/M metagenome (GOLD analysis project Ga0208125, IMG submission 183938) | Freshwater sediment methanotrophic microbial communities from Lake Washington under simulated oxygen tension - Sediment Metagenome... | ecosystem: Environmental > Aquatic > Freshwater >...
TGTCGCGCGTCTCGACCGCCGCGACCTGGTTAGTCGTCAGGGCCACCACCTGGTCGGTCGTCAGGCTTTGTACCTGGGCCGTGGTCAGGGCCACCACCTGGTCCGTACTCAAGCCCTTGCTGACCTGATCGGTAGTCAAGGAAGACATCTGCGCCGTGGTCAACGCCGCCACTTGGGCGGTGGTCATCCCTTTGTTAATTTGATTGGTCGACAGTGCCGCCACCACAGACGTCGTGAGCACAACCAGGTCGCGAGTCTCCAGTGCCGCCATCTGATTCGTCGTCAAGGCTCGCGCCTGGTCACTTGTCAGCGCAGCATAATCAAGCGTAGTCAATGCGACTATTTGATCCGTCGACAGTGCAGCAACATTGGCTGTACTCATTCCCAGAAAAGCTGAGGCCATGAAAAATTCTCCTACAAGTTGCCGCACACAAACGGAATGATCAGCCCGGCAAATTCACTAACGGAATACCAGTATCAAGTAACTATCGGCAAAACAGTTACAAAATTAAGCAGCTTGTCGGTGCTATTTTTTGCATTTGACATGCCCCATTCAGGACAAAATCCCGCAAAAACAAGGGTAAACCCTTTACTCCAAGCCAAATCAAGGCCCAAAATGCGTTACCAACGCGGACACGCTAACCAATTCGGGTATGCGTTTGGGAAACTGCGGCGATAAGCACCCCCATCGGGCGCTATTTCAAGGGCAAGGCGACATATTTCGGCAATACCATGGACTTGCCCAGTCAAAATCTAGCACGCCCAGTTTTCTGATCTATACAACATGACAAAACGCGCCCAGAACAACTCGTCTGCACCAAAATACTTCACTGGAACCATGCTGGTGCCCAAGTACGTCACACAGTTTCAGTGCCTGGGCAGTGAGTGCCCTGACACCTGTTGTGCCGGCTGGTCGATCACAATCGACAAAGAGACCTTTCAGGAATACCGCCGAGTCGTACTGCCACGGCTCAAACCGTTGCTGCAACAGTATTTGGTTCAAGCTGACAAGTCGTCGTACGCCAAGCACGCAATGATCGGGCTACGCGAGGCAGACTCCCACTGCGGGCTGCATTCAAACGAGGGATTGTGCATGGTGCAACAACAGCTTGGCGAAGAGGCACTATCTGACACGTGTTACATCTATCCCCGCTCGGTGGTCCAGTTTGGAGATCGCTTTGAGCAGAGCTTGACCCTGTCATGCCCGGAGGCCGCACGACTGGCATTGACACAGGCTGACGCATTTGAATTTGTCAGCTCAGAGTTCACAACCCGTCTGGCCACCACCACGGTAATAGGCCCCATTAGGGGATACACCATGGAAGCGATGGACGAGGTCCATATTTTCCTGATTCAGCTCTTTCAAACCCCTGCGCTGTCAAACACCGAACGCTTGGCCGCCACAGGCTGGCTGTGCCAACAGTTGGATGCACTGGTCACCGCCAACGACCAGGCCAAGATAGACACGCTCCTGGCTGAGATGCGGGCAATGGTGGAGAGTGGGCGCATCCACGCCATCGTTGACCAACTTAATAGGCAACACGAGGCCAGTGCCACCGTGTTTTCCATCCTGTTCGGGACAAAGGCACTCAGCAATCAATCGTCCAACCAGCACGAGATCCTTGAACAGGTTCGCATTGGGCTGGAAATCAATACAGAACTTGATTGGGGGAAGATCTCGGACAATTACGCCCGCGGCAGCAAACTGCTACACGATGATGGTGGCGTTTACGAACGGCTGATGTCCCACTACTTGCTCAATGACCTTGTCCGGGAGACATTTCCATGGACGCAGACCACGGCCATGGAACATTACCGGCGCCTGATCACCCGTTACGGAATACTGCGCCTCATGCTGTCCGGGGTTGCTGCAGAGCTGGGAACGGCGCCGAACGAAGCAAAATTGGTGCAAACCATACAGGTCTTCTGCCGCATTTACCAGCACAACTCCGTGTTTGCCAAGCAAGCGGAAGGTTTACTGGCCCAATCGGACTGGACCCAACTCGACCGCCTATATGCCCTGCTCAACTAACCTAGTGCTAGTGCAAAAACGGCGATTGCCCAGCGGTTTTTTCATCCAGATGCTCTAACCACGGCTCTGCCAAGTAGCGAATTTGCGCATCGTTAAAAAGTATGCGCTGCATAATTTTTGACTTCTCACTGCGTTGCTCTGGAAGTAGCTGCTCAGAATGACTGCGCACACGCAACTGCTCGATCAGCACAGCGCAAACGCCTTCGCACCGGACCACCTGCTCCCAGTCCTGGGATTTGGCGGCGTCGAGCATTTTCAGGCTGCTTTCCTCGATGGATTTGTAGTAGTCAATCAGCATTTGTGACATCTCAGGCTCCCGCTTGCATGGAAAATTGCGGAAGGTTGGCTACCTCGGCCTTTATCTCGATCCAGGCCTGTGCCACAGGTTGTATCAATCGGATGACTTCATCGACCTTTTTCACGTCGTTCTTCAGGTTGGCTTCCGACAGAACCAAGATGCAGTAATCATACAAGGCGCGCAGATTGACCGCCAACTCACCACCTTTGGCATCATTGATGCCCGCCTTGAGGCCTTCTTCTATCAGGCGAACCGCACGCAAAATGGCTTTTCCCTTGCCGGGAATGTCTCCTGCCTGCATTGACAGTTTTGCAGCGCCTAAAGACTGGATCAAGGCCTGGTACAGAAGACCTACCAGCTGGTGGGCATCAGCCCCTGCCACTGCTGTTTCGACCCCTACATTTCTATACGCATTTGCGGAACGCATGTTGACGGATGTGTACATTTTGAGTCTCGTGTAGCTGCTTGATACATTATTTATCGGCAAACACACGATGAACTCAAGGGTGATTCAATCTCAAAGGACCCGTTTGTTTCGTAGGCCACTCAGCCCGTTTTGTTCCACTGGGCCAGTTGCGCTGTAACGTAGGAGTTCAAGCTGCTCATCTTTGCCATTTGAGCATCGAGCGCAGAGTATTGGGCTCGCAACTGCTTTTCAACAACGGCGGCCCGTGAAGTAATTCTGTCCTGCTCGTCACCGTTTCGGTTTATTGCCCCCTGCAAAGCGGTTGCCTTGTTGCTCACAGTACCGTCCAGCGCAATCAATCCCTTTGCAAAGTCACGCAATTTCAGTGCGAATCCATTGGTTGCGGTATTGGAGTTGTTTGTAGTAAACAGCTTCTGCAGGTTACTCATATCCGCCATCGCGGTAGTCAATTTGGCCGTATTCAGCTTCAGCGATCCATCCGTCTGCTGCTCCAGCCCTACTTCAGATAGTCTTGTAAACGTTGACCCTGCGCTGCTGGAGCCCACTATTTTTCGCATCAAACTCTGGAGTCCCACGGTTGTTGAGTCTCCCTGCAAAATGCCCGACTTGCCGCCGGCAACATACCTGGTTGAATCCGCGAGTGTTTTACTCAATGCTGAATAGGCGTCCGCAAAAGCCTGTATGTTCTTCTGGACAGCACTCTTGTCTTGCACCACCGAAATCTGTGCAGGGGACCCCGCAACGGTTGTCTGCAACAAGTTGAGCGTGACGCCAGGTACGACATTGCTCACAATGTTCGTGGCGGACTCAATCGCGACACCGTTGACCTTCAATGTTGCATTCAAACCCGCTTGGCTTGACTCCATGCCCAGGGCCGACTGAGCCCCATTGGCCAAAGAGGTGAATGACAAGCTATCCAGAGCGGCGAATCCGCCATTCGAAGCAATGGAAAACCCAGCATCACTCCCCGAGGTCGTTGACTGAAAGGAGAGTCGCTCCGTGTTTCCACTTTTCAAAACGGTCGCTTTTACCCCCGCATTCTGCGCATTGATCGCGCTCGCAACGGCAGCGTAAGTATCTGACTCATTGACGTTGACCGTTACCGCCGTTGCAGCTCCGGGAACGAAAGGACCAGCCCCCGCAGCCCCCCAACTACCCAACTGGATAGTCAACGTTCCTGTGCCGGACCCCGCTCCCAGCGCTGTTCCCGCGGCAACACTCCGCGAAGCGGTGGTCTGCGCCTGTGCCAAACGAGTCACATCCAGACCAAACGCCGTGGACGCGGCCGTGGAATCCACACTCACGGTCACTGCCGAAGTATTGGATGACGTCGCAGCCTGGGCCGCCCAATTGCCTGATGCGGCCAACGCCGTCGCCGCATCCTGCAACGCGGAGACTTGGGACTTGATGGTCCCATACAGAGACAATCGGCTCTGTAGCGCGGACGCTTTAACCTGCAATGGCTGCAGCGGCTGCTTCTCAATGGCGACCAATTGAGAAACAATGCTATTAACATCCAGACCACTACCAACCCCAGGTGATGAAATTGCCATTGCGACCTCCTATTGTCAGTTTATAGCGCCGTTTCAGCATTCTTAAAACGCAGAAAAGCGGCGTTGGCCTATGCCAAACGCCGCTGCAACCGCCGGAGGCCCTTCGGCCCCCGTTCGATTCCCTGCTTACCGCAGCAGAGCCAGCACACCATTTGGCCCTTGGTTGGCTTGCGCAACCATCGCCGTACCAGCCTGTTGCAGAACCTGCGCCCGCGTCAATGCAGCTGTCTCTTGAGCGTAATCGGCATCCACAATACGCCCATGCGCAGCCGCAGAGTTTTCTGCTCCCACCCGCAGGTTAGCGATGACAGTATCAAACCGGTTCTGCGAAGCACCCCAGGTTGCACGCAATGTGGTTACAGCATCAATGTCCACATCCAATTTTGCAAGCTCCGCATTGGCAGTTGTTGATGTGGCACCCAAAGTCGTCGAAGTTCCAGTGTACGTCGCACCCTGGATGGAGATCTGATCAGCTGTATTGGCCCCGACCTGGAAGTCAAATTTCGTGGCAGCAATGACAGCCACGCCATTGAACTTTGTACTAGTCGAAATGCGGGTGTTCTCAGCTACCAGCAGCGCGAACTCCTGATCCAAGGACGTCACATCAGCGCCCGTATTGGAACCGTTTGACCCCTGAACAGCCAGCTCACGCATGCGCTGCAGGTTGTTGGAAATGGCACCCAACGCGCCTTCTGCGGTTTGCGCCATGGAGATGGCGTCGTTGGAGTTGCGGATGGCAACGTTCATACCACGGGTTTGTGCATCCATGCGCTCGGCGATGGCCAGGCCGGCCGCATCGTCCTTGGCGCTGTTAACGCGCAGGCCTGAAGACAGGCGTTGCATTGCTGTACTGAGGTTCAATGCTGTCGCCGCCAAATTGCGCTGGGCATTGATCGAATTGACATTGGTATTGATTCCTGACATTTGATTCTCCTAAAGATCGTAAAAACCAGGCATCGCTGCCCTTTCCATAGCCAACCCCAAGGCTGGTCGCCATGACCGGGCATCGGGAAAGACACCTTCTGGTCGACGAGCCCCTGAACCAGAACCCGTTGGAATTGTTTTCGGCTGTAACGGCCAAAGACTTAAGGGTTAATTGCAGAAACCAGATCGGGAGCACAGGAAATGGCTTGGTTTTACCGGTTTTATCGGGGAACTGGAAAACTCAAGTTTCTCCACAATTTGCTGACCGTGTAGCCAAGTCGGCGAGTGAGCTGACTCCAACCGGGAATTACCCCGGGCTTAACAGCTTTAAAGGAGCTCCTTATGTCAACCAGTATCAATACCAACGTTGCCTCGCTGAATGCACAACGCAATTTGTCGAATACGGCTCTGTCACTCACGACATCAATGCAGCGCCTGTCTTCAGGCCTGCGCGTCAACAGCGCCAAGGACGATGCGGCCGGCCTGGCCATCGCCGAGCGCATGGATACCCAAACCCGGGGCATGAACGTTGCCATCCGCAACTCCAACGACGCCATCTCCATGGCGCAAACCGCAGAAGGCGCGCTGGGCGCGATTACCAACAACCTGCAGCGCATGCGGGAACTGGCGGTTCAGGCCGCCAACGGAACCAATACGGCGACTGACATCAGCTCATTGGACCAGGAGTATGTGTTGCTGAAGCAGGAAAATGATCGCGTCATCGCATCCACTTCCTTTAACAACGTCCCACTGCTGAGCGTCGCAGTCGCAGCCCAGTTCCAGGTTGGCGCCAATACAGCGGACGTCATCACGGTCAATGCAGGAATGGCAACCCAAACCGCTAGCACACTGGGTACCACCAATGCAACCGCATCCGCCGAATTGGCGATGCTCGACGCCGACATCAATACCATGACCGGCATTCGTGCGACATGGGGCGCCTCACAAAACCGGTTTGAACAAGTGATTGCGAATCTGCGCGTATCCGCCGAAAACTCTGCGGCATCCCGCGGTCGTATCATGGATGCCGATTACGCACAGGAAACCGCCAATCTGTCTCGGGCTAATATCTTGCAGCAAGCCGGCACGGCCATGGTTGCACAGGCCAACCAGATGCCGCAAAGCGTTTTGGCTTTGCTGCGTCAATAGACACGGCCATTGCCCAGAAGGCCAGCAATTTCCCGGTTGCTGGAGCCGCACCACTTGCCTACCAAATTGTTACCTCTTCGGCAATACAGCCGGAATTGACTTGGGTTGAATTTCACACTCAAGTTTGGCGTGCGCCTGTCGATATCAATACTGACAAGCATCGATTTATGCACCCTTGACGGCGAACTCCCGCCTGCGCCCCCGTTGGGCGTAACGCATTGATCAAGATAGCCGCTTGTAGGAGTTTTTCCTACAGGAAGACCCCGCTTCCCTGACATCCAGATTAGCCGCTCTCCGATTTAAGTTTCTGGCACTCCAGCCCAGAATTGGCTCCATGGTGATTCAAACGAATTGCCGCTCATACCAGGAGCCCAACATGACCAACGAACAAATGCTGACCGAAATTCGGGAAGCCAACATGACCTATCTGATGCTGGCCCAGAACCTGATTCGTCAGGACAAGGCTGAAGCGCTGTTTCGGCTGGGTATGTCAGAGGAATCTGCCGACCTCATTGGCGCGTTGTCACCGGCCCAAATCATGAAGATTGCTTCGGGCAACATGTTGTTGTGCCGGTTCCGGGTAGACGACGACATTGTGTGGAATCTGTTGACCAATCACTCCGTCAACAAGGTCGACAACGACGCGACCACCAAACTGCATGCCAGCATTTTGATGGCTGGGCGTTACGCCGAAGCAATGTAACCGCACCCCCTTTCTTCGGAGCAACACCATGGCCACCAAAAGCGTATTGAACGATTCCAAGCAAGTAGAGCGTGCCGTCGCATTGATTCGATTGGGAGCACGTCTGCAGGTACTGGAAAGCGAAACCGATCTGTCGTACGAACGACTGTTGCGGCTCTACAAGGAAGTTGCCGGACGCTCACCCAGCAAGGGACAACTGCCCTTTTCCACCGAATGGTTCCTTACCTGGCAGCCCAACATCCACGCATCATTATTCCAAAACACCTATGAGTATCTGACCAAGGTCAGCGCCATGGATGACATTGATGCCATCATGAAAGCCTATCGGCTCTATAACGAGCAAATTGCAGCCTGCGGAGTGGAGCCCCTGCTTTCCCTGACCCGCGCCTGGCGCCTGGTCAAATTCATTGACAACAACATGCTCTCCATGACCAAGTGTTCAAAATGTGGCGGTCATTTTGTCAGCGAAGCCTATGAAAACAGCCGCCACTTCGAGTGCGGCCTGTGCACCCCCCCTGCACGCGCTGGCAAGGGAACCGCGGCCGGCGGAATCCTGCTCCACTAAATGCTACGCATTTGATAGCTGCTTTCGCTCTGTCTGCGGGGGCTAGGGGCCATATCCATCTTGGACGCCCATGCAAATGTGCTCGATTACACTCATGGCTCGACCTGTCACCCACCTCGTTGCGGGCCAATGGGACAATTTTCTCAAGCAGGTTAACGTAGCGCCGATATGATAGTGACAGGCCATCAAAAGCCAGTCTGTTCAACCCTTGAAGCGTCCGGCTTCCCTGTCACAATGCGCCTATGTTTGTAATCGTCGGCTGGCTCATCATTCTGGTTTGCGTCTTTGGCGTATACATCTTCCACGGTGGCAACATCATGGTGATTTTGCACGCCTTGCCATTTGAGCTGATCACGATTGGTGGCGCAACGGTAGGCGCCTTTCTGGCCAATAACCAGATGAAAGTGGTTAAAGCCACGGTGAAAGGCTTGGGCCTGTGCTTCAAGGGCAGCAAATACACCAAGGCCCGCTATATGGAGCTGATGGCCTTGATGTACGACATCCTCCAGAAGGCCCGCAAAGAAGGGCTGATGGCCATCGAAAAGGATGTTGAGGAACCACACGAGTCCGAACTGTTCAAAAAATACCCGGCGGTTGGACACGATCACCATGTAGTGGAATTCATTACCGATTACTTGCGCATGATGGTTTCTGGAAATCTGAACGCGCATGAAATCGAATCGCTGATGGACAGTGAGATCGAAACCCACCACCACGAAGAACATGCCGCCGTTGCCGCGCTGCAGCGGGTTGCCGGTGGACTGCCAGCATTCGGTATTGTGGCCGCCGTGTTGGGGGTGGTGAACACGATGGGCTCAGTGGGCCAGCCGCCGGCAGTCCTGGGCGGAATGATTGGTTCGGCTCTGGTGGGCACCTTTTTGGGCATTTTGCTGGCTTATGCGTTTGCAGAACCGCTGGCGGGCGTACTGGAACAAAAAGTAGAAGAGACCGGCAAAGAATTGCAGTGCATCAGGACCACCCTGCTAGCCAGCATGCAGGGTTACAACCCATCTACCGCCATTGAGTTTGGGCGAAAAGTGCTTTACTCCACAGAGCGCCCTTCATTCATTGAATTGGAAAGCTATGTGAAGGGCAAAAAGTAAGGCCATGGAAAGCTGAACATGGCAGGGGACGCAAAAAAACTTCAACCCATCATCATCAAGCGGGTCAAAAAAGGCGGCCACGCGGTGCATGGTGGCGCCTGGAAGATTGCTTACGCTGACTTTGTGACCGCCATGATGGCATTTTTTTTGCTGATGTGGCTTCTGGGCAGCACGTCAGAGGGCGATAAAAAAGGAATTTCCGACTATTTCCAGTCACCCATGAAGGTAGCAATGCAGGGCGGCAGTGGAGCGGGCGCCAGCAGTAGCGTGATCAATGGCGGTGGCAGTGACTTGACCCAAAGCACAGGACAAGCCAAACGCGGTGATGGGGCCGACCGTAAGGCCAAAAAAATGTCGGGTGATCAAGCCAAGGCAGAAGTGGCCAAACGTGACGCGAAAAAACTCGCGGCACTCAGCGCAAAGATTGCCGCAGCGATTTCCAGCAACCCAAAGATGGCGGAATTCAGTTCACAGATACGGCTGGAGATAACGCCCGACGGTTTACAGATTCAAATCGTAGACGACCAAAAACGGCCGATGTTTGACAGCGGCAGTGCAGCGCTAAAGCCCTATATGCGTGACATTCTGCGGGAAATTGGCACAGCGCTATTGGATGTTGAAAACAAAATCAGTCTTGACGGCCACACTGACCGCAGCGCGTACGGCAATGCAGGAAAGGGCTACAGCAATTGGGAGTTATCGGCCGACCGCGCCAATGCATCCCGCAGGGAACTGGCCAATGCGGGCATGCCAGAAGACAAGCTTGCCAGGGTGGTCGGTATGGCCTCAAGCCTGCTCCTGGATGAGGCTGACCCACTGAGCCCCAGCAACCGTCGTATCAGCATTTTGGTCATGACAAAGGACGCCGAAGAACGGCTCCTGGGTGGTCAACGGGTGCCTGTGGAGATTGAGGGCGAAAAGGAAACACCTCAAGCGCCCATGGCCGCGCAACCCCTACATTGATTCGGTGCAAAATTCGGTGATACTTACTCATATGCAAAAATCACCCGCGAAAGGGTAATCCATGTCAAAAGAACTACGCTTTTTAGTCGTCGATGACTTCTCTACCATGCGACGAATCGTACGCAATCTGCTCAAGGAGAGTGGATTTGTCGATGCGGACGAAGCCGAAGACGGCGTAGTGGCCCTACAAAAGCTTCGCAGTTCCAATTTCGACTTCGTTGTCAGCGATATCAATATGCCCAACATGAATGGGTTCCAATTGCTTAGCGAAATCAAGAAAGACGAAAAACTCAAACACCTTCCCGTGCTTATGGTAACGGCCGAAGCCCGCAAGGAGGACATCGTCCTGGCAGCGCAGCAGGGTGCGGCGGGCTACATTGTCAAACCTTTCACCAAGGCAACACTGGAAGACAAGGTCAACCACATTTTGACCAAGATGGGTTTGAAATAGGCATGTCAGCCGAAAGCCCACCGATTGCTGCGGCGATTTCCAGCACTGAGGTTCATCATCAACTCGGCGTGTTGACACGCCAGTTGCATGATTCGCTTACCGGATTGGGACTTGCAGCAAAAGTAAAAGATTGGGCGGGAGAGCTCCCGGATGCAAAAAGCCGTTTGTCATATATTGCTCGACTGACTGGGGAAGCTGCTGAAAAAGTCCTCAACTCAGTGGATCAGGCAAAGGAACAACATGACCACATTGCCTCCGAAACCCGTCGCATTGGCGCGTTGATCGTTCAAGATCCGGTTGGAACGGTTGCCAAGGGTCACGTCATGAACTTCATCAATGATGTGGAGCAGGCCAGTAAAAAGGTAGATGGCCACCTGACAGAAATCATGATGGCACAAGACTTTCATGATCTCACTGGGCAGGTCATTGCCAAAGTGGTCAACCTGGCCGCCACCATTGAGGACCAATTGGTGCAACTACTGATTCAAACTGCTCCACCCGAAACGGCGATCGCAACTCCTGTAACGCACGAGCCGTACACACCGGCACTTGACGGCCCGGTGGTCAATGCCCAGGGCAATCCTGACGTGGTTACAGACCAGTCAGAAGTTGACGATTTGCTGGCCAGCCTGGGGTTCTAGCCCTCTCAAAATAAGGGGGCATCCGCCCCTCTTATCGACCTTTAGTTTCAAGGGTCACTTACGACAATGGTGGCAACTATAGAGTCCCACCATGGAATCAGGCAGTCAAGATCGCAACCTACCGGCCTCTGAGCGCAAGCTCAAGAAGGCGCGGGACGATGGTCAGGTCAGCCGCTCCGAAGACCTCTCTCACCTTGCCGTTCTAGGAGCTGGAGCCGCCAGCGTACTGGTTCTGGCTCCGATACTTTTTGAACGGTTGCAGCACAGTATGGGCAAGCAACTGTCGTTTGACGCCGCCTCGGTTATGCAAACTGGCAGCATGCTCACGCGGCTGGCTGACGCAACCAGCATCGGAATGGCGGGGTGCATGGCGTTTGCAGCAATCATCAGCGCCGCAACGGTTGCGGCAGCAGTAGCGTCAGGCGGTTGGGTTAACAGCCTGAAACCCGTCATGCCGGACCTGAGTCGCCTCAACCCACTGGCTGGCTTGGGCAACCTGTTCACAAAAAAGAAACTGTTTTCGGTGGCCAAGATGACCGTCATGACCGTCATTCTCTTTGCCATTGCCGCTATGTTTCTGGGTTCCGGCATGCAAACCGTTTCTTCACTGGTTCTTCAACCCTCCAGCGCGGCCATTCGACACCTGACCGACTGGCTCACCAGCGGAATGGGCTTGCTATTGCTGGTGATATTGATGGCAGCTCTGGTCGACGTCCCGCTGCAGACCTTTCTGCACAAAGGTGAAATGAAGATGTCACACCAGGAGGTCAAGCAAGAAGGCAAAGAGTCCGACGGTAACCCCCAGATCAAAGCAAAAATGCGTCAAAGACAACGTGAAATGGCGCAAAAAAACAGTGTCAACGCGGTGCCAAAGGCTGACTTCGTGGTCATGAATCCCACCCACTTTGCGGTCGCTATCCGCTATGACGAGAAAACCATGGGGGCTCCCCAGGTCATATCCAAAGGTGCCGACCTGTTGGCCATGAAAATCAGGGACGTTGCCAAACACCATGCAATCCCGGTCCTGCAGTCGCCAATGCTGGCCCGCGCCCTGTACGCCAATTCAGAACTGGACCAGGATATCCCGTCGAGCCTGTACACCGCCGTGGCGCAAGTCCTGGCCTATGTTTACAAGTTGCGCGCTGCAATGCGGGGCGACGGACCTATGCCGGGCGACCCCCCCCTCCCCTTCGTTCCACCGGAACTTGATCCGCTCGCCAAGACAGTCAAGGCGGCTACTGCATGAACACCCAACTCAAGTCCCTGCAACAATGGTTTGGCACCAATACGTCGCTGATACAGGGTGCCTCAGCGCCGATGCTGGTGGTTGCCATCCTTGCCATGATGGTTTTGCCGCTTCCACCGCTATTGCTGGACGCGTTTTTTACCATCAACATCGCCGTCGCTTTGATGGTGATGATGGTGGCTGCGTACATGATTCGGCCATTGGACTTCGCAGCATTTCCCTCAGTACTGTTACTGACGACCCTCATGCGGCTGTCGCTGAACGTTGCATCTACCCGCGTCGTCCTCTTGGAGGGCCACACGGGTCCCGGCGCGGCTGGCGCCGTGATCGAGGCCTTTGGTCACTTCCTGATTGGTGGCAACTTCGCTGTCGGTCTGATCGTGTTTGCTATTTTGGTAGTGATCAACTTTGTCGTCGTGACCAAGGGTTCTGAACGCATTGCCGAGGTATCTGCACGCTTCACCCTGGATGCCATGCCTGGCAAGCAAATGGCCGTGGATGCAGACCTGAATGCCGGTCTGATCGACGAAAAAGAAGCCAAACGCCGCCGGGCCGAGGTCGGTGAAGAAGCCGAGTTCTTTGGCTCCATGGACGGCGCATCCAAATTCGTGCGTGGAGATGCTGTCGCAGGCATTTTGATTCTGCTCATCAATATTTTTGGCGGCTTCGCCATCGGGATCCTGCAGCACGACCTGAGCGCTTCGCAGGCTGCCAACACCTACATTCTGCTCGCCGTCGGCGACGCGCTGGTGGCACAGATCCCTGGCCTGCTGATCTCCGTTGCAGCAGCCATGGTGGTGTCGCGTGTTGGCAAGGAACACGATATTGGCAAGCAAATCGTGGGACAGATGTTTGTCTCCCCGAAGGTGTTGGGCATCACCGCCGTCATCATGTTCGTCCTGGGCGTTATACCCAACATGCCCCACTTCGTATTTTTGACCATTTCGGCGGTCCTGGCCTATGGCGCATGGGTGTTGGCCCACAAACCGCCACCGGTAGATCCGCAGACAGTGGTCACGCTGGCGGCGACCGACGGAGAAGCCTCCTGGGACGACCTCCAGCCGGTTGATCAGCTGGGTCTGGAATTGGGCTACCGGCTCATCGCACTGGTCGACAAGACGCGCCAGGGCGATTTGCTGACCCGCATCAAGGGAGTTCGTCGCAAGTTTGCACAAGAGGTAGGCTTTTTACCTCCACCGGTCCACGTGCGCGACAACCTTGAGCTCAAACCCAGCGGCTACCGCATCACGCTACGTGGCGTCATTGTTGGCGAAGGAGAGGCATTTCCGGGAATGTATCTGGCTATCAATCCGGGGGGCATCACTACCCCTCTGATTGGCACGGCGACAACAGACCCTGCCTTTGGACTGCCTGCCCACTGGATCGACGAACAGCAGAAGGAAACGGCGCAAATGGTCGGGTTTACGGTGGTTGATTCCGAGACTGTCATGGCCACCCATTTGTCACACTTGATGCAGGTTCAGGCATCCAAATTACTCAGCCGTACAGAAACCCAACAACTCGTGGAACACGTCGCCAAGTTGGCCCCCAAACTGATCGAAGAAGTCGTTCCCAAAATGGTCTCTATTGCCGTGTTTCAGAAAGTGCTGCAATTGCTGCTGGACGAATCGGTGCATATCCGTGATATCCGCACCATCATCGAGTCGATAGCCGAGCATGCCGGCTCGACCATAGACCCCACAGAATTGGCCCGCCGGGTTCGGGTGGCGTTGTCTCCCGCCATCGTCCAGCAAATTTACGGACCAACCCGCGAGTTGAATGTGATCGCCATTGACCCAGGTCTGGAGCGGCTGCTGGTCCAAGCTCTCGGCAGTGCGTCCGGGCCAGCGTTAGACCCGGGAGTGGCCGAGATGCTGACGCGAAACGCAGCCGAAACGGCAATGAAACAGGAAGAAATCGGCGTACCCGCCTGTTTGTTGGTGCCAGACCAGATCCGCAGCGCCATTGCCCGCCTCGTGCGACGCGTGGCGCCCCGCTTGCAGGTGCTGGCCCACAGCGAAATTCCCGAAACCCACACCATCCGCATTGGTCCGATCCTTAGAGGCGCATCATCATGAACATCCAACGCTTTACAGCAGCCACATCCCGTGAAGCACTCGCCAAGGCACGCATGACCTTTGGCGAGAGTACGCTCATCCTCTCCAATCGCCCAACCGAAAATGGTGTGGAGGTGGTCGCTACAGCCGAAGACACGTTGGCCGCTCTGGACCAGGTTCAAATCACTCCAGTCCAGAAAACTGGCGGCAGCATGGTCCGCAACGCCCCTCCTTCGTACCAGGATGTGGCCACCAAGGTGGAAGATGATGCTGCTCAACTGGCCATGAGCACGCTGTCATTTCAAGACTACGTGCGCGAACGCATGTTGCGCAAGCGCCATGAAACGACGTCAGCACACAATGAAGAACGCTCTACCCAGGAAGTGCCGCAGGAGCGTCCGCGAGTTATGGTGACGGACCGACTTCTTGGAAAACAGGAGCAGGTAGTCCCCAAAAACGAAGGGGCTCGCAGGCCTCTGGCACCGGCGCTCCAGTCGGCGGCTGTCCCCCAAGGCATTGTGGATGAGCTCCATGCCATGAAAGAGATGATGGAGGATCGGTTCAATACACTGGCGTGGCTGGGCCAGGCCCGCCAAAACCCGATCCAGGCGAACCTGATGCTCAAGCTTATTCGCTCAGGCTATTCCCCCAACCTATCCCGAACCATCCTCGAAAGAATGCCAGAGGAAATGAACGCTTCCGAGTCGGTGCAATGGGTTATGGATGTGCTGGAACGCAACCTGAAAACAGACGCCGAAAGACCGGTCCTGCAAGAAGAAGGCGGCGTATTCGCCTTGATTGGTGCTACAGGCGTTGGCAAGACCACCACCACGGCCAAGCTCGCCGGCCTGTGCGCGCGTACCCACGGTCCTGGAAGCGTAGGGCTGATTACGCTGGACACCTACCGGGTTGGCGCCCATGAACAACTACGCGCCTATGGAAAAATGCTCGGGGTCGTGGCGCATCTGGCGCATGATCGCGTCGCACTTCAAGACTTGCTGGGCCTGTTGTCCAACAAAAAAATGGTGCTGATCGACACGACCGGTCTGGCCCCCAGGGATCCACGCAAACGCGAAATGATGGACTTGCTCGACTTGCCCAGCGTGAAACGCCTCTTGGTGCTAAACGCGGGCAGTCATGGAGACACTCTGGATGAAGCCGTATCGGCTTTCAAGTCCGGCGGAGCACAGCATACAATTTTTTCGAAAACGGATGAAGCGGTCAAGCTCGGACCCGCCATTGACGCCGCCATACGCAACCAACTGGTACTTCGAGGCATAACCACTGGCCAACGGGTACCTGAAGACTGGGAGGCGGCGAACGCTGCGAAACTGGTTCGAACATCCATGCGTACGGCAGGCACTTCCGCCTATGACCCCAAGGTCAGTGATCTTGGTTTCTATTTCGGCCAACCGGCGGGTCAATCCGCGGTCAGGGGGCGTCTGGATGCTTGAGTACTCTACCAACCAGGCCTCCGGTCTGCTCGGCCTGGGTTGCCAGCCAGGACCCCGGTTGATTGCCATGGTCAGCCACGGCGACGAGCAGGCAGAGTTGCCATTGCTGTGGCAACTCTGCCTGGCATTGGTGAATTTTGGATACTCGGTTACTGTACTGGATGCCACAACCTGTGAGTCGGACGCTAACCCCGGGCTGGAACAACTTCTTGATGATGCCCATTGGCACGATGATGACGTCCGCGACACCGCCGCCTGGACTGTGCTGCCCGCCAGCCAGGGCGTTCAAAACCTGTGTGGGGTGCATGCATCCAAATTACAGAACCTGCGTCAACTGGGGCATTTGTTTCCGGCAGATGGCATCGTTATTCTCTACTGCAAAGTGGAATGGATGATTGCGCTGATTCGTGACTGCAGTGTTGAGCCCCTGCTTGCCGTTTCTCCGATGAGAACATCCTTGCTAACCAGCTACCTGGCACTCAAACGATTGTTGATAACCGGCAAACTTAAGCCTACCATCGTCAACATGATTCAAGACCAAAATTCGGGTTCAGCTGCCGCACAACCATCGGTGTCTGCGGGTTTGAGCGAGTGTGCGAAGAAATTCCTGGGGCATGACGTAAAGGCCCTGGACATCAAGGAACAAAGTGAAGATTCACCTCTTTATGGTGACATTCAACGTCTTGCCCTGCGCCTGCTAGAAAGCGCGGTCGTGCTCGGTACGGGCTATCTGCCCATAGGTACCAGCGGCCGGGCGGCACACGCAGCCCCTTTTGACCGACCTGCGGGGAGACATTGATGTATACAGTGAAGGGTCAGCTGGACCGCTCTGCGCTGATCAAGCAATACCAGCCTTTGGTACGAAAACTGGCGCACTACATGATGGCCAAATTGCCTCCCAGTGTGGAGGTGGATGACTTGATTCAAGTGGGGTTGATAGGACTGGCCGACGCGCTTTCCCGTTACGAGGCGTCCCAAGGTGTGCAATTTGAAACGTTTGCGACTCAGCGTATACGCGGTGCAATGTTGGACGAACTACGTGGAAACGACTGGATGTCGCGTGGCTCTCGCAAAAGCCAAAAAGAAATTGAAAGCACCATGCGGCGCCTCGAACACCGCCTGGGTCGCAGTCCGATTGAATCTGAAATCGCGGCAGAAATGGGTTTGAGCCTGCCTGACTACCAGAATTTGCTGGGCAAGGTCCGCGGGACACAGCTGGTGTATCTGGAAGACATGGCCCGCAACAGCGAAGACGACGACAATTTTCTGGATCGCCATGTCGCCGACAGTGATGCAGACCCCATGAATATGTTGCGCGACCATCGGCTGCGGGAGTCACTGGTCGCTGCCATCAAAGGCTTGCCCGAACGCGAGCAATACATCATGAGCATGTACTACGAACAGGACATGAATCTCAAGGAAATCGCAGCGGTTCTGGATGTTACGGAGTCCCGTATCTGCCAGCTGCACAGCCAATCCATCGCCCGGCTGCGGGCGAAGATGCGTTCACACTAGTCCGTAACGACGGACTGATGACGGTGAGAAAAGGAATCTAGGCAGACAATGCCGTGAACGCACCGGACTGGCGCACCGGGTTACCGTACGCTCCACTGCCGGCGTAGGTCGCCGTCCTCCGTGTAGCGGGTACTACGATTTCAAGGGCACGATCGGCGTAGGCCAACTGGCGCAACAGGTTTTCGCGCAGGGAGGCGATACCACTGGCCAACGCCTTGATTCTCCGTATTCGAATGGGCGAATCCAGTTGCACACGCCCGACAGCATCCGCCATCTGAATGAACTCAACCGACAGGCGTTGAAGCTTCTCTCCGCTGGACTGAACCGCCGCGGGACTCCCATCAATCAGGCAGGCACGTAGCTCTTCGAAATGGACTTCAAGCAGATCGAGTTGGATATCCAGAGAAGAATGTGACATTTCAGGGCCTTTGCATGGGAGAATTTGCGCAGGCCCCACTCAAACTCAACGGGTCGTTCGATTGAGCATTTCCTGCGCGTTGGATAAAAGCTTGTCCGCGATGGCTTCCGGATTGACCACATAGGTCCCCTGCTGGATGGCCGTGCGCACCGTAGCGACTTTTTGCGTATCGATATCGGCTGCCTCGCCCCGCCCAGCCTTTTCCAGTCCACGCGCCAACGTGGATACGGTCACTGCAACTCCGGCAGAACGGGTACTTTGGGCGGCTCCAGCTGAAGCCGCTGTGCTCGCACTGGAACCTTGCGCTGCCTTTTGGGCCGCAGCGGCGTTGCCGGAATGGATCTGAATCGAATTGTCTGACGGTTGACCGATTTTCATGGGGTTCTCCAAAACCACAATATGTGTAGCCTCGTGCGTATGTTATCGGCCGCATCATGACTGACTTTAGAGTTTTTTGCACTAGAGATTTGGACCGGGTTCTGCTTACAGGTCGATTTTTACTGTCTTTGTATCCAGCACCAGACCGGACGACACCCGCCCATTTTCCATACGGACCCGTGCCACCTGGCCAACCACACCAGCCGACAGCGCCTGTGCATCAGACGATATCTGAAACCCTGCGCCCTGCGCTACCACCCGAACCTGCGCGCCAGCCTGAAACACCTGTGCAGGCTTGACCATGCCTTGACGCAGCGTTTGTCCCGTTGTCAACGCTCGGGTAGCAATCTGCCCGACCCACAACGCCCGGTTTCTCAACACGGGGCTAGCCTCCTCTGCCCAATTCACCTCAGTCTCGACTACGTCCTCTTCGGTGAGCATCGCTCCTGCAGCCACTGCCCCCTTGATAACCCAGGCATTGCCGAACGCATTGACGGTCACTGGCAACGAAACATTCCAGCGACTCACTCCATCCAGGCAACGCAGCCCGACACGGGTGCGCCCCCACAACCGTGAACCCGGCGGTAGATAGGGCTCTACATTTCCACAGGGAGCCAATTTCAAACGACTATCCAGAGATCCAATCTTGACTTCCAGACGCAGCGCAGGTGCGCCGACAGGTTGCGCAGTTGCTGTTGCCTCGCGAAGCCAATCCTGCGCCACCACCTGAAAATCGGGCCCCGCCACTCCCTGGGCCTGGGCTCCACCACCGATCAAGGTAGCGCCCAGCAGACAGCAGACCGCAGTGAAGAAGCGCACAAACCGCAATTGACGATGCAAACGAAACACGACACTCCTCCAGACGATCCAGATGGCCGGCACCACCGCATGGCACCACAAGCATTGGGCAAATCAACTATAGATAGTCGTGTAGACCATAAAACCTTCAAATGGCCCGTTTTACCCCTCGTATTCAGTCGCTAAGAAATTAAAGGTTTTCCCATAATTGCTCCACACCGACGAACTGGGGCCACTCAGCAGGTCGGAAAACCCATTTGGAGGTGATCGATGTTTGCCAACATGACCAGCACACTGGACTTTCACGCGAAAGCGCTGGTCCTGCGCGCAGAACGGCAACGCGTCATCGCCAGCAACATCGCCAACGCAGATACACCCGGCTATGCGGGTCGCGATATCAACTTCAAGGATGCGATGAACGCGGCAACCGGCGCAAGTGCGCAATCCCTCACGCCAAGTGCCCCATCCGACGGCACAACCCATGCGCGCCACATTGCCCTTCAAGCCAGCACCTCCAGCCTGGGTTCCTCTGCATTGAGCTACACGACGCAAACCCAGCCGGCGATGGACGGCAACAGCGTTGACATGGATCGCGAACGGGCCAACTTTGTTGACAACTCGGTCCGCTACGAAGCAACCCTTCGCTTTATTAACGGACAGTCCAAGACCATCTTGAGCGCCATACAAGGCCAGTAACACTGACCCAAGCGCCTGCGGAGCAACACCATGTCCATGTTTTCCATCTTCAACGTTTCCGGCAGTGCCATCAGCGCACAGTCCCAACGCCTCAACGTCGTGGCCAGCAACCTGGCCAACGCCGACGCGGTGGCAGGCCCGGACGGGCAAGGCTACAAAAGCAGGCAGGTCGTTTTTGAGACCACGCCCATGGGCTCCGATGCATCGTCTGGCGTACGGGTGAATGGAATCCGTGAGAGCAACGAGCCATTGAGGCGGGTACACAACCCCTCACACCCCTCGGCCGACGCCGACGGGTACGTTACCCAGTCGAATGTCAATCCCGTCGAAGAAATGGTCAACATGATCTCTGCCTCGCGGTCCTACCAAAACAACGTCGAGGTGATGAACACCGCCAAGACGCTACTGCTCAAAACCCTGCAAATGGGTCAATGAGCCAAGGAAACTCCACCATGGTAACCAGCGTCAACACCGCCACAGCCGCTCCCAGTGCGAGCACCGCATTAAAGTCCGCGGGCCAGACCAGTGCCGACGCCCAGCAGGACCGGTTTCTGAAGTTACTGGTTGCACAACTGAACAACCAAGACCCCATGAATCCCATGGACAACGCCCAGATGACCAGCCAGATGGCACAAATCAACACGGTCACCGGCATCAACCAACTGAATGAAACCATGAAGTCCATGGCCAGTCAGTTCACGTCCATGCAAGCCATGCAAGGCGCTGCCATGATTGGCCATGACGTCATGGTGCAGAGCAATACCCTGTCCATTGACGCCGGCAAGGCCAAAGGTGCGGTCGACCTGCAAGGTGATGCGTCCAGCGTCAGCGTCCAGATTTTGTCTCCCGGCGGGCAGGTTCTCGACACGTTGAACCTGGGCGCCATGACGACCGGTCGGCACGCCTTTGAGTGGGATGCATCGAACTACAAGGACGTCGCCAGCCCCACATTCAAGGTTGTTGCCACCAGTGGCAAACAAGCCGTTGCAGCGACTGCCTTGGCGCAAGACACGATTACGTCCATTGGAACCAGCGGCACCACCATGAGCTTGCAGCTCAAGGGGCGCGCGGCAGTCGCCTATGACGCAATACAGGCCATTTTGTAGACAACACCCCCGGACATTACCCCTCGTTTCCTAAGGAACAAATCATGAGTTTCCAAACTGGCCTCTCCGGCTTGAATGCCTCAGCAAAGAACCTGGATGTGATTGGCAACAACATCGCCAACTCCAACACGGTCGGGGCCAAATCGTCGCGCGCCGAGTTTTCTGCCGTCGTTGCTTCGGCGATCGGCCCCAGTGGCGGCGGCGGCGCAGGTGGAGGGGGGATTGGCGTAGAGGTTACAACGATCTCACAGCAGTTCTCGCAGGGAACCATCAACATCACCGGCAACAACCTGGACTGTGCCGTCAATGGCGGTGGCTTCTTTGAGTTGACTTTGAAGGACGGCAGCGCCGCCTACACCCGCGATGGCCAGTTCAAGCTGGACTCCAAAGGCAACATGATCACCAATTCAGGCGCGAGTGTCATGGGATTCCTTCCGGATCCGACTGGCACATCGTACAGCGCAACACCTTCCCCCATGGTCGTTCCGACCGGTGCGCCCATTGCAGCCAAGGCCACCAGCGCCATCGTCGCACAGTTCAATCTGGATGCCCGGGCTCCCATCGCGGCAACAGCAGTACCGCCAACGCCATACACCACCTACGGCACAACGATGAATGGCTTCGACGCCCAGGGTGTGCCCGTCCCGGTCAAGATGTATTTTGTCAAGACGGCAGTGAACTCCTGGGACATCTGGGATGGTGATCCTGCAGGCCTGCCAACTCCCGGCAACAATCTGGGTTCGTTGACGTTTGACACGGCCGGCAATCTGCTCACACCTGCGGGGCCGCTCACCATAACGCTAACGCCCACCAATCCCAACACCAGCCCGACCCCTTTTCCTGCCACACTGGATGTCAGCAAAGCAACGCAGTACGGAACCTCGTTTGCCATATCCGACCTGACCCAGGACGGATACACCGCGGGCACCTTGACCGGCGTATCGATCAGCGAGCAGGGAATCATCACGACCCGGTACTCCAATGGCCAGAGCAAGTCCACGGGCAAATTGGCCTTGGCTGATTTCCGCAATGTGCAGGGCCTCAAACCGGTTGGCCAGGGCAACTGGATTGAGACCAACACCTCAGGCCAGCCCATCCATGGAGCGCCCGGCCAGGGCAACTTCGGCACCATCAACTCCGGTTCACTGGAAGCATCCAACGTGGACCTGACAGCCGAATTGGTCGCCATGATGACCGCCCAACGTGACTACCAGTCCAACGCACAAACGATCAAGACCCAGGACACGGTTCTGCAGACCCTGGTCAATCTGCGCTAGACAAGACCAACAGGAAATAGAGCACCATGGACCGCCTCATTTACACCGCGATGTCAGGCGCCAATGCGGCCGCGAGTCGCCAGGCGGTCCTGTCCAACAACCTGGCCAACGCCTCGACCAACGGGTTTCGGGCCGAGTTGTCCACGTACCGCGCCGTCCCGCTGCAAGGCGAAGGCGCCACCACACGCGTGTTCGCGGTTGAAGCGACCGCTGGCTACCTGGACCGGCCCGGCGCAGCCCAGCGCACCGACCGCAACCTGGACGTCATGGCCAACGGGAGTGCCTGGTTTGCCGTGCAGGGGCTCGATGGCACGGAGGCCTACAGCCGCAACGGACATTTTGAAGTGTCCACGGATGGCACCCTGGTCAGCCCGGGTGGCTTGCCCGTACTGTCCAACGGCGGCGCTCCCATTACCGTTCCGGCAGGCGCCGAGATCTCGATTGGTCACGATGGCACGGTGACCGCCAAGCTTGGGAACCAGCCTGCCAACAGCATTGGCCGCCTGAAAATGGTCACCCCGACGGCCGACGACCCGATCAAACGGGGCGGCGACGGCCTGTTCCGATCCACGTCGGGAGACCCCCTTCCCAACGACGACACCGCCAAACTGCAGGCCGGCACACTGGAAGGCTCCAACGTCAACCCTATCGAAGCCATGGTCGGCATGATCCAGACCGCGCGCCAGTTTGAAACCCAGATGCGCTTGCTGCAAACCGCCGAATCCAACGACCGCTCTGCCGGCCAACTGCTCGGCCTGCAAGGCTAACGCGGCCGCGTAACAGGTCAAACCATTCAGGAAATCACCATGATCAACTCACTGTGGATCTCAAAAACCGGCATGGAAGCCCAGCAAACCCAGCTGGACGTCATTTCCAACAATCTGGCCAACGTGTCGACCAACGGCTTCAAGAAGGCGCACGCCGTGTTTGAAGACCTGATGTACCAGAACCTTCGCCAGGTAGGGTCCAGCACATCCGAGCAATCCACGCTGCCCACCGGCCTGCAGGTGGGGTTGGGTGTACGAACCGTTGCCACTGCGCGCAGCTTTGCGCAGGGCAATCTGCAACAAACCAGCAACAACCTCGATATCGCGATCCAGGGCAACGGGTTCTTCCAGCTCACCATGCCGGATGGCACCATTGGGTATACCCGCGACGGCGCCTTTCAGATTGACAACCAGGGCCGAATGGTCAACTCCAACGGCCTGCCGCTCGCCGGCAGCATCACCGTCCCGGCCAACGCGACGGCCATCAGCGTCGCCGCCGACGGCGCCGTGTCTGCGACGATTCCCGGCAACACCGCCCCTCAGTCCATTGGCACCCTGACCCTGGCGAATTTTGTGAACCCTCCGGGGCTGGAGCCCAAAGGGCAGAACATTTATGCAGAGAGTGCCGCCTCCGGTCAACCCAACGTCGGCACGGCGGGCGCCAACGGCCTGGGGACGCTGATGCAGGGATTTGTCGAGACATCCAATGTCAATGTCGTGCAGGAACTGGTCACCATGATTCAGACGCAGCGCGCGTACGAAATGAATTCCAAGGCCATTCAAACATCCGACCAGATGCTGCAAAAACTCGGCCAGCTGTGAGGTAGCGCATGACCACCCCACCCAAGCCCGCAAACGCCCAAAGCGCTGTACGAACCACAACGTTCGCTCTGGCGATTGCGTGCCTTTGCAGCGCGTGCCAACAAATCCCCCAAAAGGTCGTGGTGGACTTTGCAGAACCCAGAGTCAGCCAGACCGCACCGCCTGCGCCAGTAGCCACCCGGCCGGCCACCGGAAGCCTGTTTCAGACGGTTGGCTACCGACCCGCCTTCGAAGACCGGCGCGCGCGCGCAGTGGGCGACACCGTCACCATTCAGATCGTCGAGAACGTCACGGCCAGCCAAAAGTCCACCTCCACCGTCAACCGCAACTCGTCGATTGACTCCAACATCTCGGCCCTGCCCTTCAACAGCCTGGAAGGGCTTGGCAAACTGGGCATAGGCGCCACGACCAACAACGCCTTCTCCGGCAAGGGCGGGACCGAAAGCGCCAACACGTTCTCCGGTTCGATCACTGCCACCGTCATCGACGTCATGCCCAATGGCCATCTGGTCGTAGCCGGCGAAAAGCAGATCGGCGTCAACCAGAACGTGGACGTACTGCGCTTCTCGGGCACCGTCGATCCACGCCTGGTGCAGCCCGGCAGCATCGTGAGTTCAACCCAGGTGGCCAACGTACGGGTCGAATCCCGCGGACGGGGTCCGCAGGGTGAAGCGCAGACAGTTGGCTGGATTTCCCGGTTCTTTTTGAGCTTTCAGCCTTTCTAAAGTTATCCAGAATAGTGCCGAGGGGTAACAGATCCACCCGGATCGACCCACTAACCGACTCCGCACATGACACCCTGGACCCATCTGGCAAAAACCAATAGCCTTCGGCTGCTGGGCCACCTGTGTCTGGTCCTGTGCCTGGGTTCAGTCGGTCTGGCCCACGCCATGCGCATCAAGGAAGTTGCGAGCATTGAGGGGGTCCGCAGCAACCAGCTAACCGGTTTCGGCCTTGTGGTGGGCCTGGACGGAACGGGCGATCAAACCACGCAGATGCCGTACACCACCCAGGGATTGAGCAACTACCTGCAGCAACTGGGAATCACGCTCACAGCAACCACCCTGGCCCAATTGCAGATGAAAAATGTGGCTGCGGTCCTGGTCACGGCCCAGTTGCCCGCCTTTGCACGGCCCGGGCAGTTGCTCGACGTCAATGTTTCCTCCGTCGGCAACGCGAAATCCCTCAAGGGCGGAACGCTGATTGCGTCTCCTCTCAAAGGTGCCGACGGCGAAATTTATGCCCTGGCGCAAGGCAACCTGATTGTGGCCGGTGCCGGTGCAGCCGCCGGAGGCAGCAAGGTGCAGGTCAACCACCTCAGCGCAGGCCGCATACCCGACGGCGCCCAGGTTGAGCGTATTGTGCCCACCGCCTTGCAGGAAGGCTCCACCATCAACCTCAGCCTCAATGCATCGGATTTCCAGACGGCGCGCAAGGTTGCAACCGCCATCAACAACCAGTTCGGCGCCGGTGTGGCGCAGGCCCTGGATGGCCGCACCATACAAGTCAAGGCACCGATGAACGCCAATGACCGCGTGAGCTTCCTCGCTGAAATGGAAGAACTGCCGGTTCAAAGCTCGATCGCAGCCGCCAAGGTCATCATCAATGCGCGCACCGGCTCCATTGTGCTCAACCAGGCGGTATCGCTGGGCGCCTGCGCCATTGCGCACGGCAATTTGTCCATCAGCATCAGCTCCACACCGGTCATCAGCCAGCCCAATGCCCTGTCAACCGGTGGTCAGACCGTGGTCACCGAAAAATCCAATATCGAGATCAAGCAGGAAGCCGGCAAGCTCATCCAATTGCCCGCAGCGGCCCAACTGGCCGACGTGGTCAAGGCACTCAACTCGCTCGGGGCGACACCCCAGGACCTGCTGGCCATTCTGCAGGCCATCAAATCCGCAGGTGCCTTGAACGCGGAGCTGGAGGTCATCTGACATGAGCTACGGATCCATTTCCAACTCCCAGGCGCTGGCGGCCGACGCCCAGTCGCTGGGCGCGCTGAAAATGGAGGCCGGCAAGAACAGCCCGGCCGCCATCAAGGAAACCGCCAAACAGTTCGAGTCCCTGTTCATGCGCGAGTTGATGAAAAGCATGCGCGAAGCCACCATGAAGTCGGGACTGCTGGACAGCCCGGGCGGTGACCTGGGTGCCGACCTGCTCGATCAGCAATTCGCCGTTCAGATGTCGGGCCAACCCGGTGGCCTGTCCGACATGATCGCGCTGCAATTGACCCGCCAAATGGCCGGCGCGCCCAAGGACACCGGCGCAGGCGCCGCAGGAAAAACGGCAACACCCGTCAGCTCCGCAAAGACCGCCCGGTTGGCAACGGCCGATGCTGCCCACCCGACCGTCGGCAAGGCGACCCGTGCGCCGACCGAGAGCCAATCCAGCTTTGTACAGAAGCACTCCCAGATTGCCGGCGATATTGAGAAGGCCACGGGAATCCCGGCCAGCTTCATGCTGGGGCAAGCGGGGCATGAGACCGGCTGGGGAAAATTCGAGATCAAGCAAAAAGGCGGAGCCACTTCGCACAACCTCTTTGGCATCAAGGCCGGTGCCGGCTGGACCGGCAAAGTGGCCGAGGTGACCACCACCGAATTTGTCGATGGTGCTCCGCAAAAACGGGTGGCGCGCTTTCGGGCCTATGATTCCTACGCTGACGCCTTCAAGGACTATGCACGTATGATCTCCGAGAGCCCACGCTATGCCAAGGCCCGCGAGCAGACCGGATCGGCCCAGGCTTTTGCCAGTGGCCTGCAAAAAGCCGGCTATGCAACGGACCCCGATTACGCGGCCAAACTCAGCCGCGCCATCAACACCACGCTGCAGATCCGCCGCGCTCAGGCCTAATCAAGGAATACCATGGGCAGCTTACTCAACGTCGGAGCCCGGGCACTGCAGGCCAACCAGGTTGCCCTGCAAACGGCTGGCAACAACATTGCCAACGTCAATGTGCCCGGCTATTCACGGCAAAAGGTGGTTCTGGAAACCGTCCCGGGACAGTTTTCCAGCGCCGGATATGTCGGACAGGGCGTCAGTGTCCAGTCCATTCAACGCAATTTCAGCGAATTTTTGACACGCCAGGCCACCCTGGCGTCGTCCGCGCAGTCGGCCGATGCGACGCGTGCCGACAAGCTCAGGCAGCTTGAAGGGGTTTTTCAGGGCGGCGCACAAGGTCTGGGCGCATCCATCAGTGACATGCTCAACTCGTTTTCGGACGTGGCCAGCGCACCGACCGACATGACGGCGCGCACCGTGGTGCTGACACGCATCGACGAAACCGCTTCACGCATGCGCGCGGCATCCCAACAACTGGACGACCTGCAAACCGGTGTCAACCAGGAACTGAGCCAAAAGGTCACCACCATCAACAGCCTGGCCCAAAGCATTGCATCGGTCAATGACGAGATTACCCGGACGCAGGGCAATGGCCAGCCCCCCAACGATCTGCTGGACCGGCGCGACCAACTGATCAAAGAGCTCAACCAGTACGTGCAAACCACCTCCGTGAAGGCGGACGATGGCTCCGTGGGACTCTACATCGGGGGCAGCCAGGAACTGGTTTTGGGCAACGTGGCGTCCAAAGTGGCCATCGTCAACGACGACTTCGGGGATTCCCGCAGCAGCAAACTGGCCATCATGCGCTCCGGCACGCCTTTGAAGCTGGATGAAAACATGCTGGGTGGTGGCGAAGTGTCCGGGCTGTTGCGTTTTCAGAATGCCGACCTGAATGAAGGCCGCAACCTGCTGGGGCGCCTGACGCTGGCCATCAGCACGTCCATGAACGACCAGCACAAACTGGGTCTGGATCTGGACGGCAACGTTGGCGGCAATCTGTTCAGCCCGACCGTTTTCGGCACCAGCAATGTGATGGAACCGAAAGCACCGGCCGCGTTGAACACGGGTGGTGCCACGCTGACGCTGAGCATCGCAGACAGCACCAAATTCGCCGCATCCGATTATGAGGTGCAGTTCAATGGCGCGACCACCGGCAGCATTACCCGCCGCTCCGATGGCCAGGTGACGGTGTTCGACACCTCGCTCTCACCCACCAACTCCATCAGCATTGATGGCCTGAACATTGCCCAGGCAGGCGGCGCCGCAGCGGGTGACCGCTTTCTGATCAAGCCTTACAGCACCTCCGCCAGCAATATCACCAGTGTGTTTTCCTCGCCGCGCGCGCTCGCCGTGGCCAGCCCGGTCGCGGCGACCATGGGCACCGCCAACACCGGCAGCCTGCAGCAGGTGTCCATCACTGCGCGCAGCAACCCCATGGCGCCTGCCGCTCTGGGTGTCGTCCTGACGTTCACTGGCTCCAACACCTATACCCGCAGCGACCAGGGCGCCACCGTCTACACCTATACACCGGGCCAGGCCATTGAGGCCACCGTAACCGGCCCCCCGCTGGCCGACTGGTCCTTGACCTTGCAGGGAACCCCCAAGGCGGGTGACACGGTAACCATCAATACCAATCTCTATCCCACACAGTCGGCTGGCAACGCGCAGGCCATGATGGATTTGCGTGACACCGCCATGTTTGATGGCGCCGCCCTGACCGACGGCTACGCGGGGCTGATTTCACAAATTGGCATTCGCACGCAAAGCGCCGACTACGCATCCAAAGTCTCTGCGTCCATAGCGACCAACGTGGAACGGGATCGGGCCGGCGTATCGGGCGTCAACCTGGATGAGGAAGCGGCCAGCCTGTTGCAGTTTCAACAGGCCTACCAGGCGTCGGCCAAAATGATCCAGATCGCGCAGAATATTTTTGACACCCTCATCCAGAACCTGGGCCGCTAAACGAGCCAAGCAGGAGTCCGTACCATGTCATCCTTTTTACGCCTGGGGTCCGCCAACGCCTACGACACCGCCCTGAGCAACATCATGAATCGCCAGTCGTCACTGGCCAATCTGCAGGAAAACCTGACCTCGGGCAAAAAGGTCGTGCGCGCCAGCGACGACCCCGCCGGTGCGGCACAGGCGGAACGCGCCATCACCCGGCTGGCCCGCATTCAAACGGACCAACGGGCACTGGAAGCGCAGCGCAACTCGATCACGCAGGCAGAAAGCACGCTGGCCGATGTCAACGACGCCCTTCAGAATTTTCGGGAACTGGCAGCGTCGGCGGGAAACGCATCACACAGCGCGCTGGAGCGCAAGGCGATAGCGTCACAGCTGACCGGCTACCGCGACCAGATCTTTGCCCTGGCCAATCGCAAGGACACCAACGGCCTGCCCTTGTTCAGCGCCCTGGGCAGCGCCCTGGCACCGTTTGTGGGGCCCCAGGGCTTGCCACAGGACTACACTTTTGCCGGCCAACCCGGGCAGGTGGCCAGCAATGAAGTGTCCATTCCCTACGCACTGGACGGAGACCGGGCATTCATGAACCTGCCCTCGCGCGATGGCGTCTTCAATGTGACCCTGACCACCGTGGCCGCACCGCCGCACGAAATTCGCACCAGTGGCGTCACGCTCACCAACCCGTCGCTGGTCTCCGGTTCGGCCTACGCCATCAGCATCACCGGGGTGGACACCACCACCGTTCCCGGCACGACCACAGTAACCTACGGCATTGCCGAAAACCCCAATGTCAGCGGCCCCTTCAGCGGGACAGCCAGCTATCCCAGCAACACGGCCGCCAACATTGCGGTATCGGCCATTCCTGGTCTTTCGGTCAGCATCCGGGGCGCACCCGCCGTGGGGGATGTCATGACCCTGGACCCCCGACCCAGCGTCTTCAGTGTGATGGACGATGCCATCCGTGACATCGGCAATGCCACCGACAGCAATGCCGCCATGCAGGCGGTTGGCCAGGCGCTCAACAACGTCGACATTGGTATGTCACGGATTTCGTCCGTGCGCGGTCAGGCCGGTGATTTGTTGAACCGCGCGGACCGGATCTCATCCAACCAGGACAAGCGCAGCATCCAGGTCGAAGGCGACCGCTCCCGCGCAGAAGATCTGGACATGGTCAAGGGCGTCTCCGACTTCCAGAACCAGCAAACCGGTTACCAGGCGGCCCTGCAGTCGTATGCGCAAGTTCAGAAGTTGTCGCTGTTCAACTTCATCAGCTGAGGCGGCGGCGGCCCAGTCATCCCCATGACCCATTCGGTTCTTGGCAGCGTCACCCTCGGCTACGAACTGATCTGGAACCAGAAGCGGCGCTGCTGCGGTGTGCGGCTGTTTGTCGAAGCCGACAGCCACAGCGCCGTGGATGCCCGCCATCTCATCGCCGCCATCACCGAATTGTGGCCCGAATCGGCCCCCACGCTGCTGCTCAACGTTCGCTCGCCATCGCTCTTGAATGGTCTGCTGGATCACACGCCGGTGCGGGGCGTCTGGATGGAGATCCAGGCCCATTGGCTGTCCGACGCCCTGTTCGCCGGTCGGGTCCGCAAGGCCCACCAGCGTGGCTTGCCCATGGTCTGGAGCGGTGAGCCCGGCCAAGTCCCGGCTGCGGAAGTTGAAACCTGGTTCCACAAGACGCTGCGCGTGCTCACGCCGCTCCAGGCCCTGGCGGCTCTGCGCGTGTCCCTGCGCCAGCACCAGGACGCAGGCGTGGGTGCCCCCCAGACCGGGCCCAGCCCCGTCATGGCGGGTTGCCTGTACGAAGGTCTGGCCAGCCAGGCGCTGGTTGAACACGCCCTGGATCGCCAGGGTGTCTGGGCCGTTTGCGGCTGGCCCGCCGAAGAGATTCTGCATGCCTACCGGTTCCGCCAGATTCAGCCGTCACGCCTGCTGATACGGGCGCTGGTCAAAGCCATTGAAGCCGACGAATCCCTGGAAGCACTGGAACACCGCATGGGTGATGAGCCCTTGCTGACCTACCGCTTTTTGCGCTACGCCAACTCGGCGCATCTGGGGTCGCGCAGCGAAGTGGGCAGTGTGCGCCAGGGCCTGATGGTGATGGGCTACACCCGACTGCGCGCCTGGTTGATGGAGCAGATTGCGCACGCCAGTGGCGACCCCAACCTGGAGCCGATTCTGTTCAACATGGTGCTGCGCGCGCGCATCATGGAGCGGCTGGCCGATGCAGGCATAGAAGACGATTTGCGCCGTGAGGTTTTTTTGTGCGGCATTTTTTCCCAACTCGACCTGCTGCTGGGTGAGCCGCTCGGGGCGACCATTCACCGCCTGCCGCTGCCCGGGCGCATCGCATCCGCCGTGGTCGGACAAACCGGGCCCTACGCGCCGTGGCTGGAAGTGGCCACGGCATTGGAATCGGGCAACACCCCCATGATCCACGACGTCTGCAAAGCCCACAACATGCCCGCGGCAGAGGTCAACCGCGCACTGCTGCGCACGCTGGCCGCGATTTGACTCACTGCTCGGCGCGCAGGCGCTCGAAGGTGTCCCAGAACTGCGCATCCTGCGTGGTCGCAAAGTTGGTACGCATCAGTGTGCTGGGCTGGCGTTCGGCATGGAACAGCGCGCCGGGCGCCAGCAGATAGCCCTCGTCGAGCATGCGCTGGGACAACACATCGGTATCCACCCCGGTCTCGACCCAGCCAAACAGGCCGGCCGGCGGCGAGGCGAAGCTGCAGCCATGGGCCAGCGCCAGCTTGACGCTGCGCCCGCGCGCCTGGTCCAGCCGGGTTCGGATGCGCTCGGCATGCCGGCGCAACTGGCCCTGGTCGATACACCAGGCCAGCGCCTTCTCGAACAGCGCCGGAGTGGTCAGCGTGGCCAGCAACTTGGTGTCAATAAAAGCCTCCACCAGGGCCGGCGGCGCGGCCAGGAACCCGATGCGCCAGCCCGGCGCCAGGATCTTGGCAAAGCCGCCGACATAAATGGTGCGCTGCAGCCCATCCAGCGCACACAGGCGCGTGGCATGGTCGGGCGCGATGTGGCTGTAGGTGTCGTCCTCGACGATGTAGAAGTTGTGGGCGTTTGCCAGTTGCAGCACGCGGTGGGCACTGCCCGGCGTCAGGCAATAACCCGTGGGGTTGTGGAACACGCTGACACTGACAAACAGCTTGGGACTGTGCAGCTCGCAGTAACGCGCCATGACCTCCAGATCCGGCCCCTCAGCACGCCGGGGCACCGGCAGAATGCGCATGCCCAAGGCCGCCAGCCGGGCAAATTCGATGGCCCAGCCCGGCTCTTCCACCATCACATAGTCACCGGCGCGCAGCAGGGTGCGGCTCACAATGTCCAGCGCGTGCGTGGCACCCACGGTGGTGACGATCTGGGCCGGTGTGGCGTGCACGTTGTGCGTCACCAGTTTTTGCGATAGGGACTGGCGCAGGCCGCTGTCCCCGGCCGGCTCGCCGTATTGCAGCGAAAACGACTGCAGGGCCCGGTTGCTGGTGACCTTGCGCACGGCGGCAGGCATGAAGGTGGTCTCCAGCCAGTCGGACGGAAACACGCCCATGCCGGGCTGCGGCTTGTCCGAACTGCCATGGAACATGCCACGGATCAGCGCCGTGGCATTAACCGGCACGTGCTGCGCCTGAAAGCCACCCCGGGGATCAACAGGCGCTACAAAATGAGGAGCTGCTTGCGCACTATTGGCGGGGGCTGCAGCCATTTCTCGCACATAAAACCCACGATTTTTGCGGGCTTCCACCAAGCCCTGGGCCAACAGCTGGTCATAAGCCGCCACCACGGTGGAGGGGCTCACGCCCTGCTGCTGGGCGCATTGGCGTACCGATGGCAGACGAGCCCCCGGCGCCAGCAGCCGGGTGCGGATGCGCTCGGCAAAACGGGTGCACAACTGCTCGGTGAGCGATTGCGATGCGGTCTTCATCAACATGGTGTCGTGGTCTCTCTGGCGTGCGGGCTTGTCAGGCAGCGGGCATCCGCCTGTGTTGCCCCGGCGACCAGTACAGATGCAGATAATGATCCACAAACTGTACTGGTTCTGTGTTGACTTCAACTATAAAGTGTGGAACATGAATTGGCAAGAATTTACGGCTTTACTGGTGCTGGCCACGGCGATGAGTTTCACGCCAGGGCCCAATACCACCCTGTCCACGGCGCTGGCGGCCAACCTGGGCCTGCGCGGCGCCTTGCCGTTTGTCTTCGCCGTGCCATTCGGCTGGAGCGCCCTGCTGCTGGTCTGCGCCCTGGGTCTGGGCGCTCTGGTGGTGGCCGTTCCCTTGCTGAGCTGGATCGTCAAGGTCGTGGGCGTGGCTTACCTGATCTGGCTGGCCTGGAAACTGAGCCAGTCGCGCCAGCTTAGCGAAGCCGCCGCCGCCAACCTGGGTGTGGGCTTCTGGCAGGGCGTGGCACTGCAGTTTGTCAACATCAAGGCCTGGATGCTGGCGCTCGCCATCGTCAGCGGCTGGATCGCCGGGCGCGCCGACGCGACCCAGCGCCTGGCCGTGGTGGTGCCCACCATGCTGGCCTTCGCCTTGACCAGCAACTTCCTCTACGCCATGGCCGGCTCCTTGCTGCGGGACTGGTTGCGCGGACCGGAAGGAAGCGGCGAACGGCTACGCCTGTTCAACCGGGCCATGGCACTGGTGCTGCTGGTCACGGCCCTGTGGATGCTCACCCTATGACCCACACACCGCACCAGATCAACCGGGGCCTGTGGCTGGGCCTGCTGGGCATCGTCATTTTCTCGGTCACCCTGCCCATGACGCGCATGGCCGTCGGCACGCCGGACGCGCCCCAGATGTCGGGCTTCTTCATCGCCATGGGCCGCGCCGTCGTGGCCGCCGCGCTGTCGGCCGTGTTTTTGCTGGCCAGCCGCGCGCCCTTGCCGCGCCGCGACGACTGGCTGCCGCTGGCCATCACTGCCGGTGGCGTGGTGTTTGGCTTTCCGCTGTTTACCTCGGTGGCCATGCGTTACGTGGAGGCCATGCACGCCAGCGTGATTGTGGGCGTGCTGCCACTGGCCACCGCCGCCGTCGGCGCCCTGCTGCACCGCCAGCGCCCGTCCAATGGTTTCTGGCTATGCGCCGCCTTGGGCAGCGCCCTGGTCGTGGCCTTTGCCCTGCTGCATGGCGACGCCGCATCCAAGCCCGGCACGCAAGGTGTGTCGGCGCAACTGGCCGACCTGTTGTTGCTGGCCGCCATGCTGTGCGCCGCCGTGGGCTATGGCTATGGCGGGCGCCTGTCCCACCACATGCAAGCCGAGCATGTGATTTGCTGGGCCCTGGTCATCGCCCTACCCCTCACGCTGCCACTGGCTGCCGTCAACTGGCCCACCGCCGTCCTGAAGACCAGCGCCTGGTGGGGCTTTGCCTATCTGGCCGTGTTTTCCATGTGGCTGGGTTTCTTTGCCTGGTACCGCGGTCTGGCACTGGGTGGCACGGTGCGGGTCAGTCAGGTGCAGCTGGTGCAACCCTTTCTGAGCATGCTGGTTGCCGTGCCCCTGCTGGGCGAGCAACTGGACGCGGTCACCGTCGGCTTTGCCGTTGCGGTGATTGCCACGGTGTTTGTTGGCAAGAAGATGCCGGTTTGGTGACAGCACCTGCCATGAACACCATGCATTTGACCTTCCACGCCTTGCCCCGCGAGGCCTTGCGCCTGTCGCTCCGATACCTCGCGCCTGCCGAGGTGTGCAAGGCAAGCGCCCTCATACTGCGGGTACGCAGAAATCGGGCCCTTGCCTCACCCACCCCGGCGAGTACCGTGGATGTGATTCGCCACCGCACGCGCCAATACTTTTTCCGCAAGGGATTGGGGAGTGCCGGTGTCCGATTTCTGCGTACCCGCAGTATGAGGACGCCGGCACTTCACAATCTCTTGCCGACACCAAAGCTGAGCGCAACAGGATGTCCTGCTACCTGGACCGCGCACACCCCAAAATACCCTGATTCGATCACCAACCCAAGGGCCCCAAGACCATGAAACCCAACGATCTACCCACCACCACCCCCTGGACCATGGCCCGCCGCGCCGCGCGCATGAACCCGTCCGTGATTCGCGAAATTCTCAAGGTCACCGAGAAGCCCGGCATCATCAGTTTCGCCGGCGGCCTGCCCTCCTCCAAAACCTTTCCGGTCGCCGAATTCACCGCCGCCTGCCAACAGGTGCTAACCACCGACCCGCACGGCGCCCTGCAATACGCCGCCAGCGAAGGCTTTGCGCCGCTGCGCCAAATGGTGGCGGACCGCCTGCCCTGGGACGTGGACCCGGCCCAGGTGCTGATCACCACCGGATCGCAACAGGCCCTGGACCTGATCGCCAAGATCCTGATCGATGCCGACAGCCGCGTGCTGGTGGAAACACCCACCTACCTGGGCGCCCTGCAGGCCTTCACGCCGATGGAGCCCGAGGTGGTGAGCGTGGCCAGTGACGACGAAGGTGTGGACATTGCCGATCTGGCGTCCAAGGTCGGCACCGGTGCCAACAAGGCCCGATTCCTGTACGTGCTGCCCAACTTCCAGAACCCCACCGGGCGCACCATGAGCGAGGCGCGCCGCGCCGCACTGGTAGCCAAGGCGGCCGAGCTGGGCCTGCCGCTGATCGAGGACAACCCCTATGGCGACCTGTGGTTTGACACGCCGCCGCCGGCCCCGCTGACGGCCCGCAACCCCGATGGCTGCATCTACATGGGCTCGTTCTCCAAGGTGCTGGCGCCGGGACTGCGCATGGGCTTTGTCGTGGCACCCACGGTCATGTACCCCAAGCTGCTGCAGGCCAAGCAGGCGGCCGACCTGCACAGCCCGGGCTTCAACCAGCGCATGATCACCGAGGTCATGCAGGACGGCTTTCTGGACCGCCACATCCCCACCATCCGCGCCCTGTACAAATCCCAGCGCGATGTCATGCTGCAGGCCCTGGCCAAGGACATGCCCGGCGATGTGACCTGGAACTCGCCCGACGGCGGCATGTTCCTGTGGGCGCGCTTGCCCGAGGGCATGAACGCGCAGGAGCTGCTGCCCCTGGCCGTGGACAAGGGCGTGGCCTTTGTGCCGGGCGCCGCGTTCTACAGCGACCACGGCGATGCGCGCACCATGCGCCTGTCGTTTGTGACGCCCGATGCCGACGACATTCGCCGCGGCGTGGCGGCGCTGGCGGCTGCCATCCGGGAACACCGGGGCCAGTAAGCATGGACCACATCATCCACCTCTGGGGCCGCATCAGCTCCCTCAATGTCCGCAAGGTCGTGTGGGCCGCACAGGAGCTGGGCATTGACTTCCAGCGCACCGATGCCGGTGGCGCCTTTGGCGTCACCACCACACCCGAGTACCAGCGCAAGAACCCCAATGCGCTGGTGCCGCTGCTGGAAGACGGCGACTTTGTGCTGTGGGAGTCCAACGCCATCGTGCGCTACCTGTGTGCACGCTACGGCAAGTCGCAGGGCTGGTACCCCGACGATCTGCGCCAGCGCTTTGACGCCGAACGCTGGATGGACTGGCAGCAGACCACCGTCAACCGCGCCGGGGGCCAGGCCTTTATCCAACTGGTGCGCACCGCGCCCGAGGCGCGCAACGCCGAGCTGGTCCGCCAGTCGGTGGCTGCCACCGAACCCCTGCTGGCCACGCTGGACGTCCACCTGAAAAGGCAGGCCTACCTGGGTGGCGATGCGTTCGGCATGGCCGACATCCCGCTGGGCTGCGAAATGCACCGCTGGTGGGGCATGCGCTCCGCGCTGTTCGACGCCTGCGGCGTGGCACGGCGCGAACTGCCGGCTTACCCGCATGTGCAACGCTGGTATGGCCAGCTACTGCAGCGCCCGGCCACGCGCGGCGTGCTGGACATTGCCTTGTCCTGAAGACCCCCTTTCATTCCCAACGACCCCGAGCCCCACCATGCAGCAACGCCCCTTCAAACAAGTTGACGTCTTCACCGCCACGCCCTACTACGGCAACCCGCTGGCCGTGGTGCTGGACGGCAACGGCCTGAGCGACGAGCAGATGCAGCACTTCGCCCGCTGGACCAATCTGTCGGAAACCACCTTTGTGCTGCCGCCCAGTGATGCGGGCCGCCAGGGCGGTGCCGACTACCGGGTGCGTATCTTCACTCCCGGCGCCGAACTGCCCTTTGCCGGACACCCCACGCTGGGCACCTGCCACGCCTGGCTGCAGGCCGGCGGCACGCCGCGTGCCAGCGGCAGCATCGTGCAGGAGTGCGGTGTCGGCCTGGTGCAGATCCGCGGCAACGCCGGTCAACTGGCTTTTGCCGCGCCGCCCCTCAAGCGCAGCGCCCCCAGCCCCTCGCAGCTGGCGCAGATCGCCCAGGCCCTGGGTCTGAAGTCGCAGCAGATCATCGCAGCACAGCTGCTGGACAACGGCCCGGTCTGGCTGGGCCTGCTGCTCGACAGCGTGCAAACCGTGCTGGGGCTGCAGCCGGACCACCTGGCCCTGAAGAACCTGGGTATCAAGGTCGGCGTCGTCGCCATCGAAGAGGCGCCCGAGGCACCGCCGGCCCTGATTGCCCGCTCCAACCGCGAGGCCCGGGCCTTTGTCCACACCGACACGCCCAGCGTCGAGGTGCGCGCCTTTGCCGCACCGGTGGGTGTTATCGAGGACCCGGTCACCGGCAGCCTCAACGCCAGCCTGGCCCAATGGCTGATGGCGGACGGCTACACACCGCTGACCTACACCGCCAGCCAGGGCACCTGCCTGGACCGCGCCGGACTTGTACAGCTCAGCCGCGATGCCAGCGGCCAGGTCTGGGTGGGCGGTGAGTCCGTCACCTGCGTGGATGGAACGGTCAGGCTATGAACGCGAGGGCGGCATGAGCGTTGACCACCTGGTCGTGATGGCCGCCAGCCTGGACGAGGGCGTGGCCTGGTGCGAAGCCACGCTGGGCGTGACACCGGGCCCCGGCGGCGAACACCCCCTGATGGGCACCCACAACCGCCTGCTCAAGATCGCCACCCCGGCGTTTCCCCAGGCGTATCTCGAAATAATTGCTATCAATTCAGTAGCTGCTTGCGCACTGCCTGCGGGGGCTAGACGCTGGTTTGATATGGATTCCGCAACTGTGCGCGAACGCGTGGCCAACCAGGGGCCCTCGCTGATCCATTGGGTCGCCAGCGTACCGGACATCACGGCCACGGTGGCGGCCCTGGCGGCGCAGGGCATTGACCGCGGTGCCGTGCTGCAGGCCTCACGCATGACGCCCGGCGGCTTGCTGCAGTGGCAGATCAGCGTGCGCCCTGACGGCCAGCGCCTGTTCGACGGCTGCCTGCCCACGCTGATCCAGTGGGGGGCCACGCACCCCACCGACACCATGCCGGACAGCGGCGTGACCCTGCACAGCCTGCACCTGCAGCACCCGCAAGCCGCAACCCTGAACGATGCCTGCCAGGCCATCGGGCTTGCCACACTGCCGGTCACCGCCGGCCCCGCGCGCCTGGGCGCACTCCTGCAAACCCCCAAGGGACCCATCGAGATTCACACATGAACCTGCCAACCCTGCACGACATCGAAGACGGCGCCCAGGTGGTGTACCGCGAATTTTCTGCCACGCCCCAGTACGCCTGGGGCCTGCTCGCCGCCAAACTCGGCACCACCTGCTGGGTCAAGCACGAGAACCACACCCCGGTGGGCGCCTTCAAGATTCGCGGCGGCCTGACCTACTTTGACCAGTTGGCCCGCACGGGCACGTTGCCCGCCGAGGTGATCAGCGCCACGCGCGGCAACCACGGCCAGAGCATTGGCTGGGCGGCGCGCGCGCACGGCGTGGCCTGCACCATCGTCGTGCCGCACGGCAACTCCCTGGAGAAAAACGCCGCCATGCGCGCCCTGGGCGTGACGCTGGTCGAGCACGGAGCCGACTTCCAGGAAAGCCGTGAACACGCCATGGCGCTGGCCCGGCAGCGTGGCGCCCACATGGTGCCCAGCTTCCACGTCAACCTGCTGCGCGGCGTGGCCACCTACTGGTGGGAACTGTTCAGGGCCGTGCCGCAACTGGACGTGGTGTATGTGCCCATTGGCCAGGGCTCGGGCGCCTGCTCGGCCATCATCGCCAAGCGCGCGCTGGGCCACCGCGCGCGCATTGTGGGCGTGGTCAGCGCCCACGCCACCACCTACGCCGACTCGCTGGCCGCAGGCCATGTGGTGGAAGCGCCGGTCAGCACCCAACTGGCCGACGGCATGGCCTGCCGCGTGGCCGACCCCGAGGCGCTGGCCATCCTGCAAGGCGAGATCGACCACATCGTGCAGGTGACGGATGACGAGGTGGCCCAGGCCATGCGCGACATCTTTGCCTGCACCCACAACGTGGCCGAAGGCGCCGGTGCGGCCGCCTTTGCCGCGGCCATGCAGGAGCGCGACCAACTGAGCGGCCAGACCGTGGGCCTGGCGCTCAGCGGCGGCAATGTGGACAGCGCGATGCTGGCCAATGTGCTACAAAATCAATAGCTTCTCACGCACAATCGACGGGGGCTAGCGCAACAAAATCAGTGCCGTCCCGGCCACCGTGAGCCCCGCGCCCACCCAGGCACCCCACGCCGGTGCCCGCCCCAGGTGCCACCACAAGAGCGGCAGCACCAGCACGGGCGACACCGACGACAGAATGGCCACCATGCCGACATCCCCTTTTTGCAGCGCCATCAGGATGAAGGTCATGCCCAGCCCCATGCCGACAAAACCATTCAGTGCGGTTTGCGCCAGCACCCGGGCCGTGGGCCGCTGGTGGGCGCGTGCAGCGCCCACACCCAGCCACAAAACACCATAGTGCGCGGCACAGGCCACCGACACGCGCACGGCCGACGCCGCGATCGGGTCCACGATGAGGCCGCCGGCCTGCGCCGACATGACGGGCTTGGCAATCAGCGTGCTCGCCGCCTGGCCCATGGCAGCCAGCAGGCCCAGGGCCACGCCCAGCCTGAGTGAGCCGTGGTCCGCCTCCCAGGCGTGCTGGTCTTCCTTGTGGCGGCCCAGCACGATGGCGCTCATGACACCGGCCAGCGTGAGTGCGCCGCCCAGCGCGGCCTGCAGCCCCATGCGCTCGCCCAGCACCACAAAACCCAGGGCGGCGCTGAAGGCTGCATGGGTGGCAAACAGCACGCTGGCGCGGCGCGGCCCCAGCCGTTGCACCGCACCAAACAACGCCGTGTCCCCAATGAAGATGCCCACCATGCCGCTGGCCGCCAGTGTGACGGCGGCATCCAGGGACAGGCTGTGCCAACTGCCCGTGGCCGCCACGATGGCCCACAACATGCCGGCCACCAGCAGCATGCGCCAGCGCGTGAACGCAAACGCGCCCAGGTGGCGCACCGGGGTTACCGCCAGCAGGCTGCCGGTTGCCCAGCACGCCGCAGCGCCCAGGGCCAGAAGGTCATACGCCGCAATCATGCATTCATTGTCGCCGCAACAACCAAGCCCCCACACCGGGAAAAACCGGCTCGCGTGTCGCCGCGACGACATGGCGCTCAGCATGCTTGGCTTAGATTCTCTCCATGGGAAATCTCTATCTGGTACGACACGGGCAGGCTTCGTTTGGAGCCGCTGACTATGACAATCTGAGCGAACTCGGGCACCGACAAAGTGTGCGCCTGGGCGAATACTTTGCCGCCAAGCAACTGAGCTTTGACGCCGTGATGACCGGCACGCTCAAACGCCACCGGCAAACCTGGGAGGGCATCGCGCAAGGTGCCGGCCTGGACTTGCAGCCCCTGCAGTGGCCCGGCCTCAACGAGTACAGCAGCGAAGCCGTGATTGCCGCCATTCACCCGGACCCGCTGGAGCCCACCGACACCCCGGAGATGTACAAGTACCACTTCCGGCTGCTGCGCGACGGCCTCACGCAGTGGATGAACGGCGTGGTCAGCCCCAAGGGCATGCCCAGCTACGACGACTTTGTGCATGGCGTGACCAGCGCGCTGGACCATGTGCGCAAGGAGCACACCGGCAACGTGCTGATCGTCAGCAGCGGCGGGCCCATCTCCACGGCGATCGGACACATCCTGGGGACCGTGCCGGAGAAAACGATTGAGCTCAACATGCAGATCCGCAACAGCGCAGTCACCGAGTTCCGGTTCACGCCCAAACGCCACCTGCTGCTGACCTTCAATTCCCTGGCCCATCTGGACGGTGCAGAATATGCACCATGGATCACCTACTCCTGAACCCTGACGCATGAGCAGCGGCACCACGCGATGGGCCGCCTGCGCACTGGCCACCCTGTTCCTGCATCCCGCTGCCCACGCGGAACCCCTGCTGCGCTGCGAGGTGGCGTATGCCGGCACCACCCATGTCATCGAAGCCCGCCCGGTAGCCGACCCGTACCCGGTGCCGTCGGTCGACATCGGCGGACGTTTCCGTTTCAAGGCCGTCATGGTCGGCAACGCGGCCACCGTCGAGCGCATCCTGCTCTATGCCTACCTGGACGCCAAGCGCCAGCCCATCCTGGTGCAGCAAGCCAAGTACCTGCCGCCGTACACCGTCTCGGCAACACCCTACCGGCTCACCGGAGAACAGCACCTGTACGCCGGCGTGGTCGAGCGCGAACTGATGTACAGCTGCACACTGGAAGGCATCCAGCCATGAAGACCACGGTGTACCGCTACGTCACGGCCCTGTTCTGGGTCTGCTGTCCGCTGCTTGTGTGCGCCCAGGCGCCGGCCCCGGACAACCCTGTCAGCCTGGTGTTTGCCGGCGACATCGTGCTGGATGACACGGCGGGCGAGATGATTGCGCGCGGCGAAGACCCGTTTGCCGATTTCACCAGCGTCTTTGCCGGCGCCGACATCCGCATCGCCAACCTGGAATGCGTCGTGGCCACCACCGGCTCGGCGGGCGAAAAAAACTACACCTTTCGCGCGCACCCGCGCACGCTGCCCATCCTGAAGCGCCACTTCGATGCGCTGGCGCTGGCCAACAACCACTCCGGCGACTATGGCCGCGAAGCGTTTGCCGAGATGCTGGGCCTGTTGCAGCAATCGGGACTGGCGCAGTTCGGCGGTGGCCACAACCTGGCTGAAGCGCACACGCCGCTGATCATCGAGCGCCGGGGCCTGCGCATTGCGCTGCTGGGCTACAGCGAGTTCATGCCGCGCAGCTTCGAGGCCGATTTTGATGCCCCCGGCATTGCCTGGAGCGAGGATGAACAGGTGGTGGACGACATCCGCAAGGCCCGCAGCGTGTACCGCGCCGACATCGTGATCCCGGTCATGCATTGGGGCTGGGAAAACGAGCCCACTGCCAATGCGCGCCAGCGGCAGCTGGCCCGCACCATGGTCGACGCCGGTGCCGACGCCGTGATTGGCGGCCACCCGCACGTCACGCAGGACATCGAGCATTACCGGGGCAAACCCATCGTCTACAGCGTCGGCAATTTCGTGATGAAGGAAACCGACAACGCCAACCAGCGCCGCGGCTGGGTGCTGCGCCTGCAACTGGACCAGCAGGGTGTGCGCGGTTTCGACACGCGCGTGGCACACCTCAGTTTCGACGGCGTTCCGCAACTCGATCGCACGGCGGCCAGCCCCTGTTGGAGTCGCGGGCAGGGCGATGGGGAGCAGTGCACGCCGCAGGGGCCGTAGAGAGACTGCCCGCAGGGCGACTAGGAGACGCGCTTCGAGAGCGTGCTCAACGGCAACTGGTGCACCTCGGCCAGCAGGCGCGCCAGGGCGCGCCCGGCAGCGTCCAGAACCGCCTGCCCCTTCTCTGCGGTTGCGCCGGCGGCATTGCCCACCGCGCCCTGGGGGTTGTAGTCCTGCATCTGCCAGCCCAGTTTGGCACTCTTGCCGTTACCCAATATCTCGAACAATTTCGCACGATCCTCGGAGGTCGACGCAAAATTCTCGGCCAGCGCCATGTCCACCAACTGGGGGGCCAGCGCCAGCATCATCGAGGTTTCAATCTCCCCGGCGTGGATGCCGAAACGGTGCTCGTGGGCGCTGAACAGGGCATTCACATCCTCGCCATGCGGGCCGACCAGGGGCAAACCAAACCAGTTCACGCTGTAGACCAGCATCCCCAGGCGCGCGCGCAGGTCGCGCGCCACGATGTCCATCACACCCACCTGTCCACCGTGGGAGTTGAGCAGCACCAGCTTCTTCACGCCGCTGGCGGCCACGCTCTCGCCGATGTCGGTCCACAGGCGGATGGTGGTCTCGGCCTTGAGGGTCAAGGTGCCGGCAAACTGCGCATGCTCCGGGCTCAGACCGACGGCCTGGGTGGGCAAAAACAGGGCCGGCACATCGGAGCCCAGGTGGGGCAGCGCAGCGGCGATGACACCGTCCACCAGCGCACTGTCCACCCGCAGCGGCAGGTGCGGCCCGTGCTGTTCGGTGGCCGCCACCGGCAGCACCGCAATGGTGTGGTCCAGCCGGCCGCTGGCCTTGCACTGCGCAAAGTCACGCGTGCTCCAGTCGGCCCAGTAGCGCGAGGGTGCCAGGGCGTGTGCGGCGGAGGGAGTAGCGGCTTCAGTCATGGTCGAAAAGGCTGGCAGTGAGTAGGGCCATGGTAACGTGGTCTGGCACCGATCCGGGTCAGTATCATCCCCCCATGTCCACCAACCGCCCCCGCAACATCACCGGCGACTCCTTCTTTGCCTGGGATGGCGACACCCTGATCGTCAACATCCTGGGCAAGCCCAAGGCCAGCAAGGACGCCATTGGCAAGCCCAAGGGCACGCAGCTCAAGGTCAGTGTCACGGCCGCACCCAAGGACGGCAAGGCCACCGATTACATGGTGCGTTTTCTGGCACCGCAATTCGGCGTGGCGGTGGCCGACATTGAGGTGGTGTTTGGCCAGGAAAACGTGAACAAGCAGTTGCGCATCAAGGCGCCCAAGAAGTTGCCCGCGGTGTTTACCCAAGGCGCGCTGGACCTGGACTAAAGCCCTGACTCCCCAGTGAACCTTGGCGCTGCGACAATCGGGCCAACCACCTGCTATGCCACGGCGCAGCGGAACTTTTATGCCGATACGGGCTCCCAATTTGCAATGACTTCCACTTCCAGACTTCCACGGCAGCACCCGTCAGCCTTAGACCGGATCTCCATTCACCTGCGAAATGCTACTTTTTTCATAGCTGCTTGCGCACTGTGGACGGGGGCTACAGCCCAAATTAGCTTGAAAACCCCGACCCCGTCGGGGGCGGTGACGGCTGTCGTGCAGACCGAGCAGGTCCGCGCCGAACTGTTCGCCCATGCCCCGGACGGCGTGGACGCCGGCAAAACGGTCTGGCTGGGACTGCAAATCCAGCACCAGCCACACTGGCATACCTATTGGAAAAATCCCGGTGACTCCGGCCTGCCCACCACCCTGCAATGGACCCTGCCCGCGGGTGTGACGGCGGGCGACATTGCCTGGCCCACGCCCCAACGCATTGCCATTGGCAACCTGGCCAACTACGGCTTTGACGGCACCGTGCTGCTGCCCGTTCCGCTGACCATTGGCAAGTCGTTCCAGGCATCCCCCAGTGGGGACCTGGAGGTGCGCCTGAGCGCCTCGTGGCTGGTGTGCCGCCAGGAGTGCATCCCCCAGGACGGCAACTTTGTGCTGCGCGTGCCCGCCAAAGGCTCCACCGGCTCGCATGGCGCCGACTTTGACGCCACCCGCGCCGCCAGCCCGCAGGCGTTTTCCGGTTCGGCACAGGCCCGGGTATCGGGCGATGCGTTGACCCTGACGGTCAGCGGCCTGCCCGCCAACTGGAATGGTCGGGCGCTGCAGGCCTTCCCGGAAACACCCAATGTTGCCGAGCCGGTGAGTTCACCGCAGGTTGCAGACGCTATTGGCAACGGCGCTACCGCGTTGAAACCCGGCACACAGGGGTGGGCCAATGGCGTGTGGAGCGCGAACGTTCCGCTCTCGGCCGTGCGGGAATCCGCACCGGACAGCCTTGCGGTGGTGCTGGCCCTGGGGTCGCAGAGCCTGCGCACCGTGGCCGCCATCAGCGGCACCTGGCCCACACTGGCGGCCCCAGGCGCAACACCGCTTGCCCTGCCGACCGCGACCAACAACAACACCGGTGACACCGCAACGCCCGCGACCAGCCTGGCGCCAGGCGGCACTGCGTCCACCGGCTGGGGCGCCTGGGGTCTGGCCCTGGCCGCAGCCTTGCTGGGCGGGCTGATCCTGAACCTGATGCCCTGCGTGCTGCCGGTGCTGGCCATCAAGGTACTGGGCTTTGCGCGCCATGGCGAGCACAGCCGTGCCTCGCAGCGGGCGCAGGGCCTGGCCTACACGCTGGGCGTGGTGCTGTCGTTTGTGGCACTGGGCGCCCTGATGCTGGGCCTGCGCGCCGGCGGCGAGCAACTCGGTTGGGGCTTTCAGCTGCAGTCGCCTGCCGTGGTGGCGGTACTGGCAGCCCTGTTCACGCTGCTGGGCCTGAACCTGGCGGGCCTGTTTGAAGTCGGCAGCCTGCTGCCGCACAAGCTGGCGTCCATGCAGGCACGCCACCCGGTGGTGGACGCCTTCCTGTCGGGCATGCTGGCCGTCGCCATTGCGTCACCCTGCACCGCACCCTTCATGGGCGCGTCGCTGGGCTATGCGATCGCGCTGCCGGCCCTGCAGGCACTGGGCATTTTTGCCGCCCTGGGCCTGGGTCTGGCGCTGCCCTTTCTGGTGGCCGCCTGGTTACCCTTCGTCGGAAACTGGCTGCCCCGCCCCGGCGCCTGGATGGACACCATGCGCCGCTTCATGGCCTTCCCCATGCTGGCCACCGTCATCTGGCTGGTGTGGATCCTGGGCCACCTGAGCGGTGTCGATGGTGCCGGTGCCCTGCTGACGCTGCTGCTGGCCTTGAGCCTGCTGGTATGGTCGCTGAATCTGACGGGGCGCACCCGCACGGTGTTTGCTATTCTTTCGATAGCTGCTTGCGCACTGTTGCTGGGGGCTATCGGTCCATTGGTCATCAAGATGGACGACAACACCGGATCCCCGATACCCAATGGAACCACGGGATCCACCGACCCGACGGGTGCTGCACTGGCGGCCTCCTGGCAAGCCTGGGCGCCCGGCCGGGTGGAAGCCGAACTGGCCGCCGGTCACCCGGTGTTTGTTGACTTCACCGCCGCTTGGTGCATCACCTGCCAGTACAACAAAAAAACCACGCTGGGCAGTGCCGAGGTGCTGGCCGACATGCGTGCGCACCAGGTCACGCTGCTGCGCGCCGACTGGACGCGCCGCGACCCGGCCATCACCGTGGCGCTGGAGCAACTCGGACGCAGCGGCGTGCCGGTCTATGTGCTGCACCAGGCCGGGCGGCCGCCCGTGGTGTTTTCGGAAATTCTGGACGCGCAGGAGTTGCGCGCCACACTGGCCCAATTGTGAGAACTTGCGGGACAGACCGGAGCGAAGCGAAGCTCTGTCGCCAACTGAATAGGTAGACCATGCACAACCCTGACACCGAAGCCACCATGGCCCATATCCTGACCCACTGCCGCACCGTCGCGGTGGTGGGCCTGTCACCCAAGACGCACCGCGACAGTTTTGAGGTGGCGCAGTACATGCAGTCCAATGGCTGGCGCATCATTCCCATCAACCCCAACGCCAGCAGCATCCTGGGCGAGACCGCCTATCCCAGCCTGACCGAAGCCGCACGGCACCACGCCATCGAACTGGTCAACGTGTTTCGCAACAGCGCCGATGTACCGCCCGTGGTCAGCGAGGCCATTGCGATAGGCGCGCAGGCCGTCTGGATGCAGTTGGGCATTGCACATGCGGCAGCGGCCGAGCAGGCCCGCAGCGCCGGACTGCGTGTGGTGGAAAACAAGTGCCTGCTGGTGGAGCACCGCCGGCATCAATAGAGCCCCCACGCTTACCCACTTCGTGTGGTCGCTGCCCCCCGAGGGAGCCGCGTTTCACCTTGGGACGGCCCGGCGGCGAAACCAGCCTGTATTGCGGAAGGTGCAGCTGGCGAACTGCGACAATAAGGGCATGAACGCACCGCACACCACCCCTGGCACGTCTGCTGCCCAAGACCCCACTTTCGCCAACCTGCAGAACCCCTCCTTTCTGCAAGCCTGCCTGCGCCAGGCGACCGACCACACACCCATGTGGCTGATGCGCCAGGCCGGACGCTACCTGCCGGAATACTGCGCCACGCGCGCCAAGGCCGGCAGCTTCATGGGCCTGGCCACCAACCGCGACTACGCCACCGAAGTCACGCTGCAGCCGCTGGACCGCTACCCGCTGGACGCCGCCATCCTGTTCAGCGACATCCTCACCGTGCCCGATGCCATGGGCCTGGGCCTGTCCTTCGCCCAGGGCGAAGGCCCGCGTTTTGCCACGCCGGTGCGCGATGAAGCCGCGGTGGCCCAACTGGCCGTGCCGGACATGGCCAAACTGCAATACGTGTTTGACGCCGTGTCGTCGATTCGCACGGCGCTGACCCAATCCGATGGACGGGGCCGCGTGCCGCTGATCGGCTTCTCCGGCAGCCCCTGGACGCTGGCCTGCTACATGGTCGAAGGCGCGGGCTCGGACGACTACCGCCTAGTCAAGACCATGTTGTACAGCCGCCCCGACCTGATGCACCGCATTCTGGCCATCAACGCCGATTCGGTGGCCGCCTACCTGAACGCCCAGATCGACGCCGGTGCGCAGGCCGTGATGATTTTCGACAGCTGGGGTGGCGTGCTGGCCGACGGCGCGTTCCAGCAGTTCAGCCTGGCCTACACCGCGCGGGTTTTATCGCAACTGAAGACCACCCACACCGATGCCAACGGCGTCACCGTGCGCATTCCCCGCATCGTGTTCACCAAGGGCGGCGGCCTGTGGCTGCAGGAAATGGCGGCGCTGGACTGCGAGGTGCTGGGCCTGGACTGGACCGTCAACCTGGGTGCTGCGCGCGCGCTGGTTGGCGGCGCCGAGAACGGCCCCGGCAAGGCCCTGCAAGGCAATATCGACCCCAACGTGCTGTTTGCCCCGCCGGCCCAGATTGCCACCGAAGTGGCACGCGTGCTGGACAGTTTCGGCAAGCCCTACCAGGGCACGGGCACCGGCCCCACCCACATTTTCAACCTGGGCCACGGCATCAGCCAGTACACGCCGCCAGACCATGTGGCAGCCCTGGTGGAGGCCGTGCACAGCCACTCGCGCACGATGCGGGCATAAATTCTTAGCACTTTTTTGACCGATTTTTGGAGCGACCTGTTGCACTTATGCACAAAAACAGGGAGACCACCCGGCCAGCATCCCACGTTTAAGGGATGCGCGCTATTAAAGCGATAGCGCTTGTAAGCTGTTGATTTATAAGGATTTCAAACTTTGCTTTTTTTCTGGGCATTCCAGCCAAAGCCTTGATTTTCAAGGCTTTGGCGGCCATCAGGACAAGATATCAACAAAGTTATCCACAGAAACACTGAGTTAAGCGCAAAGTCTTTTCAAATCAAGTACTTAGCGCCTCTTTCGCAAGTCAACATCAATAAATTCGCTCAAGTGGTCTTTTGTCTCATACACCACGGCGTGGTTCATTTTCTGACCCCATGACCCATTGGCTGAGTGTCCTGGTTCAAACGCCGGCCCACGCCAGCCTGGGGTCGGTGCTGAGCTACCGAAGTGAGTCGGCACTCGCACCGGGGACCCTGGTTCGTGTGCCACTGGGGCAGCGCGAAACGCTGGGCGTAGTGTGGGATGGCGATTCGGCGCAGGCCACCGGCGAACTCGATCCGGGCAAGATTCGTGCGATTGCCGGCGCGCTGGACGGCATCGCACCGCTGAGTCCGGCCTGGCAACAACTGGTTACATTTGCTGCACAGTATTACCAACGTTCCATGGGCGAAGTGGCCCTGGCGGCCCTGCCGCCCCAGTTGCGTGAGCTCTCACCGATCCAGATTCAGCGCCGCTTGCAGCGCAGCAAATCAGCCACGCCGGGCCCACACCAGCCGCTTCCCGCCAGCGACGGCGGGCAGGGGCCCACCGACAGCCCCGCCCTGAGCGTCGAACAGCGCACGGTAGTCGACCAGATCCAGTCCCACAACGGCCCCTTTTTACTGTTTGGTGCCACCGGCAGCGGCAAGACCGAGGTTTACCTGCACGCCGTGCAAACCCTGCTGGCCCGGGAGCCGCAGGCCCAGGCGCTGGTCATGGTGCCCGAGATCAACCTCACGCCGCAGCTGGAGGCGCGCTTCAAGGCACGCTTTGCGCCGCTCTACGGAGACGACGCGGTGGTATCCCTGCACAGCGGCATGACCAACCCGCAACGGCTCAAGAGCTGGCTGGCGGCCCACAGCGGCACGGCACGCATTGTGCTGGGCACGCGCATGGCGGTGTTTGCGTCCATGCCGCATCTGCGCCTGATCGTGGTCGACGAAGAACACGACCCCAGCTACAAAAGCAGTGAAGGGGCACGTTACTCGGCCCGCGATCTGGCGGTCTACCGCGGCCGACTCGAAAATGCCAAGGTCGTGCTGGGCTCGGCCACCCCCTCGCTGGAGAGCTGGCACCACAGCCGCCCGGCGGCACAGGGCGGGCGCTACCTGCGCCTGCACATGCCCAGCCGCATCGGCGCACCGGCCAAGGGTGACAGCAGCACGGCCCACCAGCCGGTAACGGCGCAGCAGGCCACGCGCACCGCGGCCGGCACACCCGACGGCCTGCCGCTGGTGCGTCGGGTGGATATGAACCACCAGCCGCGCAACGCGGTGTTTTCCATTCCCCTGCTCGAAGCCATCAAGGAGCGTGTCGCGCGCGGCGAGCAGAGCATGGTGTTCCTGAACCGGCGCGGTTATGCGCCGGTGCTGCACTGCACCGATTGCGGCTGGAAAAGCGAATGCCCACACTGCAGTGCGTTTCGCGTATTCCACAAGATCGACCGCACCCTGCGCTGCCACCACTGCGGCTTTACCGAGCGCGTGCCCCGCGCCTGCCCCACTTGCGGCAACCCCGACATTGCGCCCCTGGGCCGCGGCACCGAACGGCTGGAAGAGCACCTGGCCGAACTGCTGGCCGATGTGCGGCGCCCCAACACGGCCAGCGCGGAGTTCCCCGACGGCGAACCGGTGCGGGTCGCCCGCATCGACGCCGACACCACCCGCCTCAAGGGCGAACTGCAAAGCCAGCTGGCCGCCGTGCACGCCGGTGACGTGGATGTGCTGGTGGGCACGCAAATGATTGCCAAGGGGCACGACTTTCGCCGCATCACGCTGGTGGCGGCCGTCAACCCGGATGGTGCCCTGTTTTCCAGCGACTTCCGCGCACCCGAGCGGCTGTTCAGCCTGCTGATGCAGGCGGCGGGCCGGGCCGGGCGCGACGCGGCACTGGGTGAGCGCAGCGAGGTGTGGATTCAAACCTTCCAGCCAGCCCACCCCCTGTACGCGGCCCTCAAGCGGCATGACTACCCGGCCTTTGCCAGCGCGCAACTGCGCGAGCGCGAACAGGCCGGTTTGCCGCCGTTTACCGCGCAAGCCCTGGTGCGGGCCGAAGCCCGCACGCAAGAGGTGGCGCAGGGCTTCCTGAATGCGGCCAGCGCGATCGCCCAGAGTGACATGGCGCTATGGGACGGTTGGGCCGATGTGCTGGCCCAGATCACGCTCTACCCGGCGGTGCCCATGAGCATCCAGCGCGTGGCCAATATCGAACGCGCCCAGATGCTGGTGGAAAGCCCGTCGCGCACGGCCTTGCAGCAGTTTTTGAGTGGCTGGCAATCGGTGCTGCACGCCACCCGGCAACAGCCCGAAGGCAAGGGCGTGATCCGCTGGGCGGTGGATGTGGATCCGCTGGCGATCTGATGCGCGGGTGTGGCCTCAGCGCTCGCCGGCACCACCGCTGGTGACCCGCGGAAACAGGACGCGTATGCGGCTGCCCTCACCCGGTGCACTCTGCACCGTGATCTGACCGCCCAGGATGCGGGTCACGATGCCGTGGACGATATTCATGCCCAGGCCAGAGCCTCCGCGCCCCAATTTTGTCGTGAAGAAAGGGTCGAAGATGCGCATACGAACGTCCTCGTCCATGCCCACGCCGTCGTCAGCGACCACCAGTTCAACCGTGTCGGCATCGACGGCTCCAATGCTCACCGCAATGCGGCCGCCCGCACCCGCCTCAAAGGCATGGATCGTGGCGTTCATGACCAGATTGGTCAGGACCTGCCCATAGCGCCCGGGAAAGCTGTCGCACACCAGTCCGGCGCACAGGGTTTTTTTCACTTCACAGCCCGACTTGCGAAGCGTGGGCTGCAGCATGTTGAGGATCTCGGTGGTCACTTCGGCCAGATCGAAGGTCCGGCGCTGGTCGCTGGTCTGGTCCACCGCCACCTGCTTGAAGTCCGAAATCAGATGGGCCGCCCGCTGCAAATTGTTCAGCGACAGGGCGAGACCCTCATCCGCGCGCTCAATGAACAGACTCAAGGACGAGCGCCGCATGGAGCCGCTGGCCAGCTCGGTCAGCAAGTCCGCCAGTTCCGCCTGAATGGTGGACGTGACCGTCAGCGCGTTGCCAATCGGCGTGTTCAGTTCATGCGCCACACCCGCCACCACGCGCCCCAGGGACGCCAGTTTTTCGGTCTGGATGATCTCCTCCTGCGCCCGCTCCAGCGTGAGCAAGGTCTTCTCCAGGGACTCGGTACGCTCGGCCACCCGCTGCTCCAGGTGCTCATTCGCATCGGTCAACTCCTGGTTACGGCTTTCCAGTTCGGCAATCAGGTGCAGCAGCGCCAGCCGGGTCGCCTCCAGACTGTCGGCCAGTGCGCCAACCTCATCCCGGAACACGCGCCGGATGGGCACATCCAGCTGTCCTTTTTCGATGCGCCCGGATGCCGCGACCAGGGCCTCCAGCGGGCGCACCAGGCGCCAGTGCATGAGCAGCAGGATCACGATCAGGGCGCCGATCGAAATCTCTACCCCGTGGCGCACGTATTGCATGCGCACTTCGTCGACCTTGCGCAGGTAGCCCGCGGTCGACATCTGGATCATGAGCTTGCCCACCATGGTCTTGTTGCGCTCCACCACGCGCGTGGTCGCATCCACCAGCTCGGGGTCTTCCGCACTGCGCGTACGGGCGGCAAACGGCGTGCCTTTGTCGTCCCAGATCGAAATGGAGACCACATCCGGATTGACAAAGGCGGCCTCCATGATGGAGTTGGCCTGCTCCGCCTCAAACTGCCACAGGGGTTCGCGCAGCGCCAGCGCGGTCAGCGCCCCCAGGTGGTCCATTTCCGTATGAATCTGGGCAATGTGCTGCTCGCGCAAATCCGATGTTTGCTCCATATAGGACAGGAACGAAGCGAACAACACGCCCGCAACCACCGTCAGTGCGATGACCACCCGCAACGAGTGCATCCGCAGCCACAAGGTATGAAGTCGATCTGACAGGGGCCCGGAATTCCGCATGTTGGAAAGTTGAGTTTGCGCCACTGTAACGCAAAGCACAGTCGCATTTTCCGCTGACGCCTCCCGCCCCGGCGGGTGCACGGGCCGGGGCCCGGCGCTCATCGCAGGCCGCGCACGTAACGCGGCGTATCCATCGGCCCATCACCCGCATCGCCATGGGCAGCCGGCGTAGCCAGCAGTCCGCCAGCGGCCGGTGGTTCTGCCACCGGCCAGCGGGCAGGCGGGCGCGCTGGTGGGCGCGATGACAGGGCCATCTCCAGCTTGTCGGCCCATTCCAGCAGGTCAACGTGGCCATCCTTTTCGGCGCTGCGCCGGGCAAAGCGCACGATCTCGGTGGCGTAGTCCGCGTTGTCGGCCATCCATTGGGTGTCGGTCACGCGCCCCGTCTTGCGGCGCAAGAGCACATGCAAATGGGCGGCGATGGCGAGTTTTTCACTGGGCAACATGGCGGTCTCCCTCAGGTTCCCATGTGTTCACGGTGCTGGGTAATGTCCAGCCCCGTCACTTCGGAGCCGTCATCCACGCGCAAGCCGACGATGGCCTTGGTGACCCACAACAGCGCCGCACTCATGACCGCGCTGTAGACCGCCACCGCGACGACACCTAGCAGTTGCACACCGATGTCACCGTGCACACCCGAAATGCCTTTGCTGGCGAGCAGGCCCGTCATCAGCGCGCCCACCATGCCGCCGATGCCGTGCACGCCAAACACATCCAGCGAATCGTCGGCGTTGAGGATGCGCTTGAGCCCGGTCGCCCCCCAGTAGCACGCAACCCCGGCCACCGCACCAATCAGCAGCGCCGAGGACGGCGAGACGAATCCCGACGCCGGGGTAATGGCGACCAGCCCCGCCACCAGCCCGGAGCACAGGCCCAGCAGGGAAGGCCGTCCGCGCACCATCCATTCGCCCAGCATCCAGGTCATGGCGCCGGCCGAAGCGGCGATGTGGGTCACCGCCATGGCCAGACCGGCCCGCCCGTCGGACGCCACGGCCGAGCCGGCATTGAAGCCAAACCAGCCCACCCACAGCAGACCCGCGCCGGCCATGGTGAGTCCCAGATTGAAGGGCTCAAAGGGCTCCCGTCCGTAGCCACGGCGCGGCCCCAGCATATGGGCACACACCAGGCCGGAGACTCCGGCATTGATGTGCACCACCGAGCCGCCGGCAAAGTCCAGCACCCCGCGTTGCGCCAGCCAGCCACCGGGCTCCCAGACCCAGTGCGCAATGGGCGCATACACCACCAGCGACCACAGGCCGATGAACCACAGCATCGCGGAAAACCGCATGCGCTCCACCACGGCGCCCACAATCAGGGCGGCGGTGATGATGGCGAAGGTGAGCTGGAACATGGCGTACACCGACTCGGGCACGTTGGGCGCCACGTGGCTCACGGCCACCTTGCCGGCGTCCTTCAGGTAGTCCAGTCCGCTGAACCACAGCCGGCTGCTGCCACCGAGCCATCCACTGCCCGGCGTAAAGGCCAGGGAATAGCCCAGCGCAAACCACAACAGACTGACCAGCGCCGCAATGGCCACCACACTGGCCATGGTGTTGAGCACGTTCTTCCTGCGGACCATGCCGCCATAAAACAGGGCAATGCCCGGCAGCGTCATCAGCAGCACCAGCGCGGTGCTGGTCATCATCCACGCGGTGTCGGCCGCATTGACGCTGTCCTGCGCCACCAGGCCAGGTCGGATCAAGGGCGCTGGGGGCGTAACAACAGGGGACGGCACCGGGGTGCCCGCAGTCGCAACCGCAGACGGTGCGGCCACTGCCGCCAGTGGTGCAGACGCGCCACTGGCCGTGGCGGTCGCGGTATCTGCGCCGGATGTCTGTCCCCAGACGGAAAGGCTTAGCGCCAGTGTGCAGGCCAGCAGCAACGTCGATCTGATTCGGTGCATAGGTTCCTTGTGGTCATCCAACCCAGACCCTCAAAGCACGAGCCGTGCCACATGGCGGACACGCGTGTTGACCGGTGCCACTGGGCGACGGCCCCGGGTATTTCCGGTGACGGGCACCCATTCGTCGGCGCCTGCGCTCTCGCAAGAGCTTCCCCAGTTTGGTGCGAAAGTTGCTTGCGTACCGGCTAACTGGGGGATCTCTCACATGCCGTCAAAACTGTCCCGTTGGCTAGGCCACCTGAGCGTAGGGCGCAAGCTCACCTTGATCTATCTGCTGGACCTGACCGCCGTGATCTACGTGTCGGGCATCCTGATCCACGAGAAGTACCTCGCGATCGACTTTGCACGCAAGGAGATCGTGGGCGCGGCCTACACCGACGCCGTGCGCGGCAGTCTGATGGATGTCTTCATCGGGGTGGCCGCCGGCAAACCCGCCGATGCCGCAGCGGCGCAAAGCCTGCAGAGCGTGCGCACGCGGTACGACGAACAGCTGCACACCGGGGAACTGGCGAACCGGTTCACCCAGACACTGGCGAGCCTGCAGGCCCCTGGCATGGCGCCCATGGCGCCTGAGAACCTGAGCGTGTCCCAAGGAAAGTTGCTGACCCAGGGACGGGACCTGCTGACGACCATCGGCAACCAGTCCAATCTCATTCTGGACCCGGACCTGGACAGCTACTACGTCATGTCGTTGACCGTGCTGCGCTTCCCGGAACTGCTGCAGGTACTGCACGAATCGCATGCCTTCATGCAAGGCTGGGGGCAGGCCGGCGCGGGCAAAAACCAGGTGGCCCAGCTGCTGACCCTGGTGGGCCGGCTCGACGCCGTTGTGGTGGGCATGGAATCCGACTACGACCAGGCCTGGGCTGCGGGCTCGCCCCAACTCACCACGGCGCTGAAGGCCACGCGCCAGGATTTGAAAACCCAGGCCCGCGCCTTTCAGCTGGTGCTGGAGCAGGCGGCCAACCGGCCCGTGTCACCGCAGCAGGGCGCCGTGCTCAACACGCATGCACAGGCAGCGCTGTCCTCCCTGAATGAAGCCTGGCGGGTCGCCGTGGTGGAGATCAACAGCCTGTTGAACACGCGGGTGGAGCGGATGTTTTCACGGATGTGGCTGCACCTGGGTACCGCCCTGCTGCTGCTGGGCAGCATTCTGAGCCTGGTCTACCTGGTTGCCAGCCAGATCGCCCGCCCGCTGCAGGCCCTGGCGCGGGTGGCCGACAAGGTGCGCCGCAGCGCCGACTACACGCACCGCGCCCACTGGGCCAGCAGCGACGAGATTGGCCAGCTCGTCACCGCCTTCAACGACATGCTGGCCCAGCTCGACCGTGACCGGCTGATGCAGCAGGAGCAGGCCGCCCTGGCCGGTGCGGCCGAAGCCCAGCGCGAACTGGTGGAGGCGTTTCCCATCCCCATGGTGGTGACATCGGTTCCTGAGCATGAGGTGCTGCACGCCAACACACCCGCGCTGGCGTGGCTGGGCGACTGCCGGCGTGATCCGTGGGTGCTGGGGCTGGAGCCCTCGGTGCGGGCGCGCTTCTTCCAGCGCCTGGCCGACCACGACAAGGTGGACGAGTTTGAGGTGCGCTGGCTGGCGGGTCAGGCGCCCTCGTGGGCCGTGCTGTCGGCACGCCGGCTGCAGTTCCAGGGCCGCGACGCGGTGCTCACGGCGTTTGCGCCCATCAACAAGCTCAAGCTGCTGGAGCAGCGCCTGGAGCTGTGGGCCAAGGTGTTCGAGGCGTCGTCCGAAAGCATTGTGATCATGAATGCCAAGCGCCAGGTCATCAGCGTCAACGGCGCGTTCTGCCGCAGCACGTCCTACGACTTTCACGAGGTCATTGGCGCCGATTTCGCACTACTGGTGGACAGCCCCAAACTGCTGGAATGGACCGACATGCCGGACAAGGACGTCTGGCAGGGCGAGGTCATGGTGCGGCGCTGCCCGGGGGATACCTACCCGGCCTGGCTGATGGTCTCGGCCGTCTACAAGGGCTCTACCAGCGGCGAGGTGGTCAACTACATTGCGACCTCGATCGACATCACCGACCGCAAGGCGCACGAGGAGCGCATCCATTTCCTGGCCCACCACGATGTACTGACCGAGCTGCCCAACCGCTCGCTGTGCCAGCAGCGGCTGGCTGAAGCCCTGGCCCAGGCCCGCACCAGCGGCGAGAAGGTGGCGGTGCTGTTCATCGACCTGGACCGCTTCAAGCTGATCAATGACACGCTGGGGCACCACATCGGCGACGGCCTGCTGCGCATCGTGGCGCGCCGTTTGTGCCAGACGGTGCGCGCCGAGGACACGGTCAGCCGCCTGGGCGGCGATGAGTTTGTCATTGTGATGCGCCACATCCGCGACCATGACGAGCTGGACCATCTGGTCAACCAGCGCATGATTCCGGCCATCCGCCAGAGTGTGGTGGTGGAGGGCCACGCCATCGCGGTGTCGTGCAGCGTGGGCGTGGCCGTGTTTCCCGACGACTCGCGGGACCAGGACGAACTGATGCGCCGCGCCGACGCGGCCATGTACGAGGCCAAGGCGGCGGGGCGCGACAGGGCTCGCTTTTTTTCCAGCGAAACCGACCAGCGCATCCAGGCGCGCCAGATCCTGGAAGCGCAGCTGCGCCAGGCACTGGCGCAGGGTGAGTTCAGCATCCACTACCAGCCCCGCCTGTGTGCCCGCACGCGGCGCATGCTGGGGGCGGAAGCCTTGCTGCGCTGGAACAACCCGCTGCTGGGTCCGATTTCGCCGGCCGAGTTCATTCCGCTGGCGGAGGAGACCGGTCTGATCAAGTCCATTGGCCTGTGGGTGCTGGATGAGGCCTGCGGCCAATGGATGCAGTTCCAGTCGCAAGGCCTGTTCGAGCACATGGAGTTGTCGGTCAATCTGTCCGCAGCGCAGCTGGCCGACCCCGACCTGGTGGGCCAATTGCAGCGGGTGCTGGATCGCACCGGCCTGCCAGCCGAACTGCTGGAGCTCGAACTCACGGAGTCGCACCTGATGGACAACCCCCGGGCGGCCCAGGAGCAGGTCTCGGCGCTGAAGGCGCTGGGGGTGCAGATTGCGATCGACGACTTTGGCACCGGCTACTCCAGCCTGGCCTACCTGAAGCGGTTCGAGATCGACATCCTGAAGGTTGACCAGTCGTTTGTGCGGGACATGCTGGAGGACACGGCCGATGCCGCCATCGTGCATGCCGTGATCGCCCTGGGCCACACACTGGGTTTCAAGGTCGTCGCCGAAGGGGTGGAGAACCTGCCCACGGCGCAGACCCTGACCGCGCTGGGCTGTGACGAGCTGCAAGGCTATTGCTTCAGCCGCCCGCTGCCCGTACCCGAATTTCAGGACTGGGTACGCAACCACGGCGCCCCGCCGCAGCGCCGGCGGGTGCGCTAAAGGGGAATGCGGCCCTGCCATTTGCTATTAAAACAGGAGCTGCTTGCGCACATTCTGCGCGGGCTACAGGCTGATTTCGCTTATGAGAAATCAAAAAAACCATGCGCCGTCATGCGACTACGGCATGTGCGGATAACCGGTGATCTGCTGAATGGCCCGGTACAGCGGCTGCAGCCGGCCGTACATCTTCTGGTAGACACGGTGGTACAGCGCGTTGTAGGTGGCGTGGTTGGCGGCGATCGGCTCGAAGGTCTTGCCGATGCGGGTCATGGCCTGCACGGCGGTGTCGAAATCCGGGTGCAGGCTTAAGCCCACCGCAGCGTCGATGGCGGCACCCAGGCCCGAGGTTTCGTAGAGGTGGGGCCGGGATGTGGGCAGGCCAAAGATGTCGGCGGTGAGCTGCATCGCGGCGTCGCTTTGTGAGCCGCCACCCGAAACGCGCAGTTCGGTAATGGGCACGCCGCTGCGCTTCTCGATGCGCTCCTTGCCCTCGCGCAATGCGTAGGCCAGGCCTTCGAGGATGGCGCGGTAGACGTGGGCACGGGTGTGCACATCGCCAAAGCCGATGATGGCGCCCTTGGCCTCGGGGCCCGGAATCTTGATGCCCGGCGACCAGTAGGGCTGCAGCATCAGGCCCATGGAGCCGGGTGGCACCGAGTTGACCAGTGCGTCGAACAGGACCTCGGGCGCCACTCCGGTCGCCAGCGACTGACTCTGCTCGTGGTGGCCAAACTGCTGCTTGAACCAGTTGACCATCCAGTAGCCGCGAAAGATCTGCACCTCGGTGCTGTACGAGCCGGGTATGGCCGACGGGTACGGTGGGATGAAGGGCGTGACCTCCAAGTACCGGGTGCTGGTGGTGTTGATGGTGGCCGTGGTGCCATAGCTCAGGCAACCGATGTGCGGCTGCTGGCAGCCGGCACCAATCACCTCGCAGGCCTTGTCGGCGGCTGCGGCCATCAGCGGTGTGCCCACCGGAATGCCGGTGGCGGCACTTGCTGCCGCGCTGATGCTGCCCATGCGGGTGCCGGGGGCCACCAGCGTGGGAAACCACTCGGGCTTGACCGCCAGTGCCTGCCACTTCCAGTCGCCGGGCTTGGCCCAGGCCAGCTTTTTGTAATCGAACGGGACATAGCCCACCTGCGAGCCAATCGAGTCGATGAAATGACCGCACAGCCGGTAGTTCAGGTAGCCCGACAGCATCAGGTACTTGTCGGTGCGGTCCCAGACGTCGCTCTGGTGGGCCTTGATCCAGTTGGCCTCGGCCTCGCCGCGAAAGTAGTTGATGGTGCTTTGCACACCGGCCAGCTTGAACGCCAGCTTCCACAGCATGCTGATGGGCGGCACGGTGTCGGTACGGCGTTGGTCCAGCCAGGTGATGGCGGGGCGCAGCGGCTGGCCTTGTGCATCCAGGTTGATCATGGTGCCGCGCTGGGTGGTGACGGCCACACCCCGCACGCTGGCGCGCGCCGTGGGGTGTTGCGCCCACAGCTGCTGGCAGGCGGTGCAGACGGCCTGCCAGTAGTCTTCGGGGTCATGCTCGGCCCAGCCGGGGTGCTCGGAAAAATAGGCTTCCAGGTGCACCTGCGCCTTGGCCACGATGTTGCCCCGCAGGTCAAACAGCAGTGCGCGCACGCTCTGCGTGCCGTTGTCGATGGACAGGATGGTGGGTTCAGACATGGACAGTCCCCGGGGTGTTGGGCGCAGAGAGGGGCGGCGAAGTGGGCGCCGAAGCGGGCCCGGATGGGGTGGGGCTGTAATGTTGCTGCCAGAGTGCCAGGTAGGCCGTCTGTTCGGCGGCCCAGCGTGCATCGTCCCAGCCCAGTTCAGCCTGGCAGATGGACCGGATGCGGGGCAGCAGCGCGGCACCGCCTGCGCGCAGCAGCAGGCCCAGGCGCGTGCGGCGCAGCAGCAGGTCTTGCAGATGCACCACCGCCTCGCTGCGCGCGGCCCAGCGCAACTCCACCCACAGGGTCTCGGTGCCCGTGATGGTTTGCAGCTCACCCGCCTGCGCCGCTGCCACCACGGCCCCGGCCAGCGGACCGTAATGGCCTTGCAGGCGTTGCCGTTGGTGCGTGGTCAGGCCCGCGCTCACAGGCAGTTCATCACACGGTGTCAGCAGCGGCGTGGCTTGCACAGCGTTTTTCCAGTGGGGAAACAGCGGCGCCACCAGCTTCAGGGCATCCAGCGCAATCAGCCGGAAGGTGGTGAGCTTGCCGCCGGTCACGGTGAGCAGGCCGTGCTCCATCCACACCGCGTGGTCGCGCCCTTCCTTGGACGGGTCGGCCTTGCCGGTGTCAATCACCGGCCGCACGCCGGCGTAGGTGGCTATCACGTCGTCCTGCGTCAGCTGCAGCTGCGGAAACTGGAAGGTGAGCGCCGCCATCAGGTAGCGCACTTCGGCCGGCGTGATGCGGGCTTCCTGCTGCAGGTCACCGCTGTGGTCGACGTCGGTGGTACCGACCAGCGTCGCACCTTCCCACGGAAAGGCAAACACCGGCCGACCATCCTGCGGATGCATCAGGCTCACGGCCTGCGCCACCGGCAGGCGCCAGGCCGGCAACACCAGATGGCTGCCGCGCAGCGGACGCAGCCTGGCCTGCCCGCCCTGCTGGCGGCGCAAGCCGTCGGCCCAGGCGCCAGTGGCATTGATGACCACCCGGGCGTGCACCCGCACCGTCTCACCGCGCGTGGCATCGCGCAGCACGACCCCGTTGACGTCGCCGTCGCCGTCGCCGTCGGCCCGATCCTGGGCGTGCAGAAGTTGCTGCACCCCAAGGTAGTTGATGGCCGTGCCGCCCAGGCTGCGCGCCTCTTGCAGCACCCGCAAGACCAGCCGCGCATCGTCGGTCTTGGCATCCAGGTAGCACAGGCCGCCCTTCAGACCGGTGCGGCCGATATGGGGCGCCAGCAGCAAAAATTCGTCGGCCGGGAAGTAGTGGCGCGCCCTGGTTCCGGCCAACCGGTCATAAACGGCCAAGCCGATCTGGAACAGCCAGCGCCCGGGCTTGCGGCCCCGGTAGTCGGCAAAGGCAAAGCTTTGCGGGTCCACCAGACCGCCGGCCTCGCGCATCAGCCGTTGCCGCTCGCGCACCGAGTCACGGGTCAGGCGCAATTGGCCTTCTTTCAGGTAGCGCAGGCCACCGTGCACCAGCTTGGAAGAACGGCTGGAGGTGCCCCAGGCAAAGTCGCGCTGCTCGACCAGCAGCGCCTTGAGACCACAGCGCGAGGCCTCCAGCAAAATGCCGGCGCCGGTGATGCCGCCGCCAATGATGACGACATCCCACGCCTGGTCCAGCAGCGGGGCCAGCGGCTGCGCGCGGTGGTCGTGCAACGGAGTGGCTTTCACCCTGTTCATGCCGTGGATGCAGGCAGCAGCTTGCCGGGGTTCATCATGCCCGTGGGGTCGAAATGCCGGAACAGGCTGCGCATGGCCGACAGGCCGAGCGGGCCTTTTTCGGCCTCCAGATACGGCGCATGATCCAGCCCCACGCCATGCTGGTGGCTGATGGTGCCCCCGACGGCCACAATGGCCTCACACACGGCGGCCTTCAGGCTGCGCCAGCGCGCCAGGTCCTGCGCATAGTCACCCGCCAGCCGGTAGGCGAAGGTGGTGTACACGCTGGCGCCCTGCGCGTAGATATGGGACAGGTGGGTGTAGGTATGAACCCGCTCGCCGCTCTGCGCCAGTGCGTGCGTGGCGGCGCTTTCCAGCGCCTGCATCATGGGCGTGACGCGGCTCCAGTCGCAGGCCGTCTCCACCGTGTCAATGGCATAGCCCTTTTGCCACAGCGAATTGCGCAGGTAGACACTGCGAAAGCGGTTTTCCTTCCACTTGCGGCCCATGGCCTGGCCGATGGCCACGCCCTGGTAGCCGCGCGCGATCCGCATCGCGCTTTGGAGTGCATGGGCCACGGTGGCGCCCTGGCCACTGGCGCCGATCATCAGCAGGCATTTCTGGTCCTTGCAGCCGCGCCAGCCCAGATAGGTTTCCAGCAAACCGATCACCCGCTTGTGCCCGGCCATGGTCAGCGTGGTGAGGGTTTCAATCGGGTTGGACAGACGCAACATCGACAGTGGCAGCTTGGCCTGGGCGATGGCGCGCACCGCCTCCTGGGCCTGCTCCCAGTTGGGGAAAAAGAGGGTGTGGAATTCTTCGCATTGCGGCAGCGGCGTGATGCGCACCGTTGCCTCGGTCAGGATGCCGATGCGCCCTTCCGACCCCAGCACCATCTCGCGCAAATCGGTACCCGCGGCCGACGCCGGAAAGGTCGCCACGCTCAGCGTGCCGGCGGGCGCCTCGACCCGGCCCCCGGCAAACAGTTGCTCGATGCGGCCATAGCGCAAGGACTGTTGACCCGAGGACCGCGTCACCACCCAGCCCCCCAGTGTGGAGTATTCAAACGACTGCGGGAAATGCCCCAGCGTGTAGCCCTGCGCGCGCAGTTGGGCTTCCAGATCAGGGCCCAGCACGCCGGCCCCGAAGGTCGCCAACTGGGCCTGGCGGTCCAGGTTGATCAGCTGGCACAAGCGGGAAAGATTCACGGTGAGCACCGGCTGGTCGCCCGGTGGCACGGTCAGATGGCCCACCACGCTGGTGCCGCCACCCAGGGGTATGACCGCCGCGCCACAGCCCTTGGCATAGTCCAGCAGTTCGCGCACCTGCTCGCTGCTCTCGGGAAATGCCACACCGTCGGTCACCGTGCCGACCTGGCCGCTGCGCATCTTCAGCCAGTCGGGCAGGCTTTGGCCCAGGCTGTTGCGCAGGCGAATCTCCGGGCTGGTGTTGACCAGAGGGTGTGCAGGCAGGCGGCTGGGCGCAATGCCTTCGCAGGCCTGTGCCAGCGTGGCGTCCACCGGGGCCACCCCGGCACCGACACGTTGCTGCAGGAATTGCAGGGCCTCCGCATTCAAAACAAATTCGATTGCATCGTCACCCCATCCGTTCCACCGTTTCATGCTCAGCTCCTTGTCCGTCGTGTGCAGCAGGCAATTGCTACACTGGCCGCCAGCTTAGCCAACCCGGCCCACGGTGTATTGCGCTTTCATGACAAGGGAGTTGTTCGATCATGCCAAACCGCCAGCCCGCTGAAACGAGTCGCACGACCGGGCGGGTGGCTGGCGCGTATGTGCAGCCGTTACTGGAGCTGGCGGCAGAGCGGGGTGTGGCGCTGCAGGCGCTGGCCCTGACCGCGGGCTTGCCGGAAAACGCCTTGTCGCCGATGCCCGAGTCCATGGCTGCCGCCGACTACGTTCGCCTGCTGGACGCCGGCGCCGCGTTGACCGGTCACCCGCACTTTGGCCTGCACGTGGGCGAACGCGTCAAGCTGGGGACCTACAGCGTGTACGGTCTTATTTTGCTGAGCTGCCGGGACTTTGGGCAGGTGTTCCAGCAAACCCTGCGCTATGAGGGCTTGGCCCATGATCTGGGACGCTCGGCGCTGAGTGTTACCAACGCCGCTGCAGAGTACCAGTGGCACAGCCATTTCCCCCACGCCAGCCGGCACCTGGCCGAGAGCGTGTTTGCCGGTGTGCGCGTGTTTGGCAACTGGCTGGCGGGCGCGCCCCTGCCCCCGGCCGACGTGTCGTTTACCCATGCAGCCCCGTCCGACTGCAGCGAGCACCGCCGCATCTTTGGCGCCGACGTGGCATTTGGAGCGACCAGCAACTGCGCGCGTTTTGATGCCGCGCTGCTGGCCTTGCCGGTTCCCAATGCCGATGTGGGGCTGTACCCGGTATTGCAGCAGCATGCCGAGCAGTTGCTGCAGAAGAAATTGCGCGTGCAGGGCGAAGCGGGCATCGTGGCGCGGGTGCGCGCCAGCATCGCCAACCACCTGGCCCAGGACCGCGCCAGCCTGCCCCTCATCGCCCAGCACCTGAACTTGTCCCAGCGCACGCTGCAACGCAAGCTCAGTGACGCAGACACCAGCTTTCAACTGGTGCTGGACCAGACGCGCCAGGAAATGGCTCAAGGGTATTTGCGGCAGTGCGATCTAAGCCTGGCCGATATTGCGTTTCTGCTGGGCTACCAGGACCAGAGCGCGTTCAACCATGCGTTCAAGGAATGGACTGGCGACAGCCCGGGCAGCTACCGCGAAAAGCGGAGCAATCACTGAGCGATCCCACCGTCCTCGCGCGGCAAACTCGCCCTCAGGTCATCAGGGCCACCGCCCCGGCGAACGTAAAGAACGCTGCGGCGGTGGACACCAGAATAATGCGGGCAATGCGCCCGTTGTCCGCACCAAAGCGTTCGGCCAGCAAGGACACGTTGCTGGCGCTGGGCAGCGCGGCCAGCAGCACCAACACCGTCAAGGCAAAACGGTCCAACGGCACGCCCATCTGGATGGCACCGGCCCCCACCAGCAAGACCAGCAGGGGGTGCAGAAACAGTTTGATGGCAGCAACCGGAACGACTTCCAGCCAGTGGACCGCATGGGCCTCACCGGACTGCGCCATCATCTGGGAGCGGGCCAACACCGCACCAATCGTGAACAAAGCCACCGGCGACGCCGAATCCGCCAGCAGACCTACGGTTTGAACCACCGGCTTGGGAAACTCAATCTGCAGCGCAGAGACCACCGCGCCCAACAGGATGGACCAGGGCATGGGATTGGTTGCCACGCCCTTGAGCGCGTTCTTGACGGCCCGGCCGGCCGAGGCCGCATCGTGGCCATCCAGCCGCGACAGCGCAATGCACAGCGAGGTGGTAATCACCATGTCGACCAGAATCGTGACAATCGCCGGTCCTGCGGCCCGGGGCCCCAACAGCGCCACCAGCAGGGGAACGCCCATGAAGCCGGTGTTGGGAAAAGCCCCTACCAGTGCGCCGAAGGCGGCGTCATTCCAGCCGATGCGTCCATGCAGGGTTACCGCAACGACAAACCCAACCATGACCAGCCCGCACAGCAAATAGGTCAGCGCCACGCTGACGTCGAGCAACTGCGCTATCGGGGTGCTGGCGCCAAAGCGGTACAGCATGCACGGCAACGCAAAAAACAACACAAAGGCGTTCAGACCAGGGATTGCCGGCATGGGCAGCATGCCCCGGCGCGCGGCAACAAAACCGCACAGAACCAGGGCAAAGAACGGAAAAGTAATGGTGAGAATTTGTAGCACCACTGCATTGTCGGGGCTTTTGAGCCCGACATTGAACCGGGCCAACCGGTAAGATGGCGCGCTTGTCTGCCAGTAAAGTCTGAATGTCTTCGCCCTCGTCTCCACCATCCCCCGCGTCCCCAGCCGCCCACGGCCTGAATCTGGCCCAGCAAGAAGCCGTCAACTACCTGCACGGACCGTGCCTGGTGCTGGCCGGTGCCGGTTCGGGCAAAACACGGGTGATTACCCACAAGATTGGCCGACTCATCCAGTCGGGCATGGCGCCGCAACGCATTGCCGCCATCACCTTCACCAACAAGGCGGCCGCCGAAATGCGCGAACGCGCCAAGGGTCTGATTGGGCGTGCGGCCAAAGACGTGGTGGTGTGCACCTTTCATGCCCTGGGCGTGCGCCTGCTGCGCCAGGACGGCGCCGTGCTGGGGCTCAAACCCCAGTTCAGCATTCTGGACAGTGACGATGTCACCAGCATCCTCAAGGACGCAGGCGGCAGCACGGATGCCGCCACGGCCCGCCAATGGCAGTGGACCATCAGTGCCTGGAAAAGTGCAGGCCTGAACGCCGAACAGGCCCTGGCACAAGCCGAAGACGACAACGCCCGCGTCACGGCCACCATCATGGCGCGTTACGAGGAGCGCCTGACGGCCTACCAGAGCGTGGACTTTGATGACCTGATCAGCCTGCCGCTCAAGCTGCTGCGAGACCATGAGGCCGTGCGCCAGAAGTGGCAGGGACTCATGGGTCATGTGCTGGTCGATGAATACCAGGACACGAATGCCACACAGTACGAGGTTTTGAAGCTGCTGGTGGGCGGCAACCCGGCCGATGGGGCGCGCTTTACCGCGGTCGGCGACGACGACCAGTCCATCTACGGCTGGCGCGGCGCCACGCTGGACAACCTGCGCAAACTGCCGGTGGACTTTCCGGCACTCAAGGTGATCACGCTGGAGCAAAACTACCGCTCCACCAGCGCCATTTTGCGTGCCGCCAACAACGTCATCGGCCCCAACCCCAAGCTCTACCCCAAGAACCTGTGGAGCGATTTGGGTGAAGGCGAGCCGGTCCGCGTCGTCGATGCGGACAACGAAGAACACGAGGCTGAACGCGCCGTGGCCCGCATCCAGAGCCTGCGGGCCGAGGGCACACTGGCGCAGGCGGGCAAGCAGTACAAGGAGTTTCGGGACTTTGCCGTGCTGTACCGCGCCAACCACCAGGCCAAGCCGTTCGAGAAGGCGTTGCGCAAGGCCAATATTCCGTACAAGGTGTCGGGTGGTCAAAGCTTTTTTGACCGGGCCGAAATCCGCGACCTGTGCGCCTGGTTTCGCCTGTGGGCCAACAACGACGACGACCCGGCGTTCTTGCGTGCGGTAACCACGCCCAAGCGCGGCATTGGCCACCAGACACTGGGTACGCTGGGGGTGTTCGCCAGTCAGTACAAGCTCAGCCTGTTTGAGTCGCTGTTTTCCAACTCGTTGGGATCGGTGCTGGCGGCCAAGGCGGTCGGTAGCCTGCACGAGTTTGGACGCTATGTGAATGATCTGGAATACCGGGCGCGCCATACCCAGGGCGCGGAGGCTGCCAAGGTCTTCATGATGGATTGGCTGAAGGACATTGGCTACGAAAAACACCTGCTCGACGGAGAGGACAGCGACAAGGTGGCTGCCGCCAAATGGTCCAATGTGCTGGAATTTTGTGACTGGATGTCCCAGCGCTGCGGCGGAGAGTTGGGGGACGCTACGGGCGCATCGGTCCGGGAGGTCAAGTCCCTGCTGGAGGTCGCGCAAACCATTGCGTTGCTGTCAACCATCAGTGAGCGCGAGAAAGACCAGGACGTGGTGACCCTGTCGACCCTGCACGCGGCCAAGGGGCTGGAGTGGCCGCACGTGCTGCTGGTGGGAGTGACCGAGGGCATGTTGCCCTTCAAGTTGAATGACGGTGCCGATTCACTGGGCGGCTCGGACAAGGCGCATGAGGCGGCCAATGAAGACATGGCCCAGCGCCTGCAGGAAGAGCGCCGGCTGATGTATGTGGGCATCACCCGCGCCCAGCGCAGTCTGGCCGTCAGTTGGACGCGCCGCCGGAAAAAGGGGCGCGAGATGGTTGCGGCCCTGCCAAGCCGCTTCATTGCCGAGATGGGTCTGGACAAAACCACCGTGCGGGAAGACCCACGGGAAAAACTCAAGGCGTTGCGAGCTGAATTTGCCCAGAAAGCGTTGGCGAGTGCCGCCGCTGCGGCCCAGAGTCGATAAAAGCGCGCTTAACGCAGGCCATCCCACCCGGTGCGCACGGTGAAGTCGGCGAAACCGGAACCGCTGTCGGGTTCCATGGGACCGAAGAGCGCGTCGTGCAGATCGGACAGCACCATCATGGCGTGCGCTGCTTCCTGGTTAAAACCAATGCGGGCCTGGCCCATGCCATCACCCCCGCCCATGATCAGCTTGGAAATGTAGTCACTGCACTCTTTGTGGCCCCACAGCGTGCGAATGGTGTTGGCAATGCGGTGGTGATGCAGTTCGACCAGTTGCAGTGCATCTTCCCTGCGCTGCTCGGTCGTTCGCTCTTTGAGGGAAGCAGGTTGGCTAGGGCCCGCCTCTTCCATGATCGGTAGCGGCACGGTCTGCAGGAAAGCACCCGACGCATCGGGGAGTGGCTCCAGTGACTGGAGCGCGCTGAGCCGGGAATCCTGCTCGGCTACCGCGCTTTCCCACAGTCCCCAGGTCGTGTCGGGATCATCCTCGACGACCTCCAGCCCACGGGAGTCCACAGCATCCTTGGTCGGCGCACTCTCTGATTTTTTGCCTTTGCCAAGAAACCCACTGAACATGAACGTTCTCCGTATTTTTTGTGAATGCTACTCCAGCGCGAGAAACTTCGCCACCGTTGGTCCACCCAAGGCATACCAATAGTCCAGAAACACAAAGCCGACTGAAAAAGTCGGCTTTGAATCTGGTAAAAAAACCAAAGCCCATCGCTATGGACGGACTTGGTGCGCTGTGTGAAATATGGAGCGGGAAAAGAGGCTCGAACTCTCGACCTATACCTTGGCAAGGTATCGCTCTACCAACTGAGCTATTCCCGCGTTTTGATCAAAGGAAACCCATCGCTGTGGATGGGTTTTTAATCTGGTGGCCTGGGGCGGAATCGAACCACCGACACAAGGATTTTCAATCCTCTGCTCTACCGACTGAGCTACCGGGCCTGAGCCTGAAATTATAGCAGGAAGATTGGGCCCATCTTCCAAAGCGCCAATCAAATTCCGTTGCGCTTGCCACGTGTGAGGTCAACCCCCAGCTGCTTGAGCTTGCGGTACAGATGGGTTCGTTCCAGCCCGGTCTTTTCCGCCACCCGTGTCATGGAGCCATTCTCTCGGGCCAGGTGGTATTCAAAATAGGCTTTTTCGAACTCGTCCCGGGCTTCGCGCAAGGGTTTATCGAGTACAAAATTCTGCGTGGCCTGCAAACCCGCCTCAACGGGGCCTGCAACCGATGGCGACGCGTAGCCCAACACCTCGATGGACGCCACCAAGGGCCGCGGCACCACGGCCACCAACGACTTGTGCAGACTGCTGCGCGCCAGCCCCTGCTCCACGGCCTTCAACAGTTTTTGCAGCGTAATGGGTTTTTCCAGAAAGGCCAATGCCCCGATTTTGGTAGCCTCAACGGCCGTGTCAATGGTGGCGTGTCCACTCATCATGATCACGGGCATGGTGAGTACCCCGCTGGAAGACCACTCCTTGAGCAACGTCACGCCGTCGGTATCGGGCATCCAGATATCGAGCAACACCAGATCCGGGCGTTCACGCGAGCGGGCCGCGCGCGCTTGCGCCGCATTTTCTGCGAGCTCGACGTTGTGACCTTCGTCATTGAGGATTTCCCAGAGTAAATCCCGAATGCCATGCTCGTCATCAACAACCAGAATGTTTGCCATGGTGTGTGCGTTATCCCTTAGATGCCACTGTACCCCGCTCCAGCCGGAGCGTTATTGTCTGCGGCCAATGATAACGATACTTGCGCACCGACCACTGTGCCGTCCACGACCCGGTTGACGATGTCAATGCGCGAGGCGTGCTCGTCTGCGATTTTCTTCACAACAGCCAGACCCAGACCCGTCCCCTTGGCCTTGGTTGTCACGTAGGGCTCGAAAGCCCGTTTGAGGATGTGCTCCGGGAACCCTCCGCCATAGTCCAGCACACTCAAGCGAACCCGACCGGCCGCCTGCTGGTGTTGGGTGCGCAATACAACGCTGCGATCTGGCTGTGACTGTGCGCCGGCTGACTCGCTGGCGTCCTGTGCGTTCTGGAGCAGGTTGTGAATGACTTGGCGGAGTTGCTGCGCATCTCCCAAGACTTTCGGGCATTTGGCATCCAGTTCCAGGCGCACGGGAACCGCCAGGCGGTCATGTTCGTAGAGTTGCAAAACATCGACAACCAGCGCATTCAGATCCACCAGTTTGAGCTCGGCAGCCGGTAATCGCGCGTAGTCACGGAAGTCATTGACCAATCGCTTCATGGCTTCAACCTGGTCCACGATGGTTTTGACTGATTTGGTCAAAACCGCCTGATCGGCAGCCAATAGCTTGCCCGACAGCTTCATTTCCAGCCGCTCGGCGGACAGCTGGATAGGCGTCAACGGGTTCTTGATTTCATGCGCCAGCCGACGGGCCACTTCTCCCCAGGCTTGTGCCCGTTGGGCCGACACAATGTCAGAAATGTCGTCAAATACGAGCAGTCGCGCATTCCCCGGCAACTCGGCGCCCCGTGCAACCAGTGTGAGTGTGCGATCAAACGGGCCATGCATGGGCACGGTAGCGCCCCCCAACTCAAAGGACCGCTGCCAGTGGTCCAGTCCCTGCTCCGCACGTTGAACCAGAAAATCAGCAAACTGGGTCTGTACAGCGCGTCCAAACTCCTGCAGTCCATCGATATCCGCCAGAGACTTGCCCTCAAACTCCGTAAGTGGCACTTTAAGGATGCGCGTAGCCCCTGGATTGGATGACCGTATCACGCCCTGCGGGTCCAGCACGATCACGCCCGCGGTCAGGTTATCCAGGATGGTCTGCAGATTGGCGCGCGACGCATCGACCTGCGCCATACTTTGCTGGACGGCCTGTCGGGCATCGGCAAGCTGTTCGGTCATGGAGGCGAAGGCGCGAGTCAGCCCCCCCAGTTCGTCTTTTCCCGGCAGCGCCAGCTTGGGGGTCAGATCCCCGGCAGCAACCTGGCTGACACCTTCAGCCAACATCAGCAAGGGGCGTGCGATCTGGTCGCCCAAAATGACGGCAAGAAGAACAGCACCGAACACTGCCAAGAAAAGGCTCAGCGTCAATGTTCCGATGTACATGCGTTTAAGACCCTCACGGCCCAGGGCACGCTCTTGGTACTCGCGGTTGGCACTTTCAACGGCCAGGGCATTGGCAACCAGGTTGGGAGGCAACATCCGGGTAACGAGCAGAAATCTGACTTCGGGCGTCAGTCCCAAAACAGCGCTCGAAATAGGCACCAGGACCTTGATGCGCGCACTGCCCTGGTTCGATGAAGCAGTCTCATCCAATCCCTCCACCCAGGACAGCGACCGCTCTGCCTTCGCAGTACGAAACTGCGCGGGAGTCGGTTTGTCGGGCGTCAGCTGGAAACGGGATTGTCCTGCACTGGCCAGCAACTTTCCCGAGGCACTCCAGACCGCCACGTCAGCCGCGCTCAACTGGTCGACCAGGCGATCCAGCAGCAGCCCCACTTCCGCCGTTTCCGAAACCTGCGAAGCCGCAGTCCGCGACTTGGCGGTCAGGTCGTTTGACAGCGTGTCCAGAGTCACCCGCCCCAGGTTCAACCCGGCCTCCAACGCGCCCTCCACCTTGACATCGAACCAGGTTTCAATGGAACGGGATACGAATTGGTACGACACCACGTAAATGAGTAAACCGGGCGCCAATCCAACCAAAGCGAAGATGGTTGCCAGCTTCACCAGCAGGCGGCTACCGAACCGGCCCTGGCGCAAACGCACGAGCAAGCGATAGCCAACCCACACAATGGCCCCCAACAGCACCGAAGCCACCACCACATTGACGGTGAACAGACGCGCGTAGTTGCGCTCGTACATTTCCCGGTTGTTCGTCGCCTGCGTCAACAGCAATAGCAACACCAACCCGATGACCACCATGGCCACCGCGCCTCCAGCAACGGTCCAGCGCAAGGCTCGGGAACTCCGCAGGACTGGTGCAGGGTTGCTGTGGCGAAGCTCGCCTTTCATTTGACAGGTGTGAGCGACAGCGCAGCGCTGGCAGTCGCTGCGAGATCCCAATCAGACTGCCCCAGAGTGCCGATCTGAAACGGGCGGGGCAGTTGGCTCAAATCCAGACGAAAACTGAAATCCACTTTGTGCTTTACGCCGACGTCCAGCTCTGCCGAGTCAGCGATCTTCCAGCGCGATATCCGTTTGATCGCGGCGAGCGCCTCAGCCAGCGTATCAAAACTCTGCGTCAACGCCAACCCCTGGTTGGCGTCTCGCCCGGAGCCGGGCGTGACATTGAGCCGCCATCGGCGGGTCAATGGCTGGTAGGCCAGACGCATATGGCGCTGGACGGAGCCCACTCTCTTGTCATACCAGTACCACCGCTCCCGCAGCAGGTTGGCTTCAGTGACAAAAAACAGGGGAATCCCTTTCACCAGGGCATCTTCTACCGCCGCAGGAAGCTCAAACAGGATTTGTGCCGAAACCAGAATCTCGTCGTCCACACGCTCCACCTGGTACTGGGTGATTTCTGTGGCGATTTGGGCCTGGCACAGGCACGCCGTGAGCACCAGGGCCAAAACGCATAGCTCGCGCAGGGCCCGGTCAAGCCATCCTCTTTTGCAGCAACGCGTAATAAAAGCCATCGTGGTCACAAGGCTCATTGTCCGGGACGACCTCCCTTTTGGCGACACTTCGGGGTATTAAATGGCCTGGAGACGGCAGCAAAACCGCGTCGGTGTTGTGTGCGAGAAACGTTTGCACCTGTCCACTGCCCTCTGCCAGAAACAAGGAACAGGTGCAGTACAACAAACGGCCACCAGGGCGCAATAGGCCCCACAGTGTCTGCAGCATGCGTTTCTGGATTGCGGCCAACTGTGCAATATCGGATTCGCGACGCAACCAGCGTACGTCCGGATGGCGACGAACAATGCCCGACGCCGTGCACGGCGCGTCCAGCAAAATGGCATCAAACAACTGCCCGTCCCACCAGTCCTGCGGACGGGCCGCGTCAGCAGTCAACACCCGGGCCTGCTGTCCGAGTCGCGCAAGGTTCTGCTCAATCCGCACGGTGCGCCTGGGATCAATTTCAAGGGCGATGACTTCGCTATCCACCAATTCCAGCAGATGTCCGGTTTTCCCGCCTGGCGCCGCACAGGCGTCGAGAATGCGCAGACCGCGCTCCTGTGAAAAACCTTCAATCAGCAAGGGTGCCGCCATTTGCGCCGCAGCGTCCTGCACGGACACCACGCCTTGTTCAAAGCCGGGAAGATGCTGCACCGCAACAGCCCGCTCCAGCAGGATCGCGCCGCCCGCCGTGGACCGGGCGACTATGCCGGCCTGTTCCAGGCTTGACAGGTAGTCGGTCACGCTGGCTTTGCGAAGATTGACACGCAGGGTCATGGGCGCATGGCTGTTGGCCGCCTGAAGGATGTCACGCCAATGCTGGGGATGTTCTTGTTGTACCTGCTTGATCCACCACGCCGGATGGTTCCAGAACGCAACCGGATCTTTGTCGGTACTGGCAACCAGGGCGTCACGCTCCCGCAAAAATCGCCGCAGACACGCATTCAGGAAATTACCCTGGGCTTTCGTGGAAGCTCCGTGCTTGGCCGCCTCAACCGTCTGATTGACCAGCGTAAACGCATCGTAGGGTGCATCCGTGTCATCCCAGGCGAGCGCCAATGCAACGCACAAAAGCGCATCTGCGGCCGGCGGGGGTAATCGATTTGCCAATTTCCTGCGCAGTGCCTCGGCTCGACCCAGGTTGCGCCACACATGAAATGTCAGCGCCTGCACTCCGGGCCGTAACTCGGAGGGAATATTCTCGATCGCGGCGGTACCTGAGGCACCACCACGAACGGCCAACACCACGGCCGCAGTTGCATTCAACTGGCGCCACAGCGGGACGGTTTCTTCTTTGCGATTCATCGTGTCCTTACAGCATGCCGCCCGGTTTGAATCCCATCAGGCCGACAACCAGACGCGCCGGAAACTGACCGAGCGCTTCGTTGTATTTTGTCAATATCTGGTTGAAACCGCCCCGCGCAGTCTCAACCCGGTGTGTGATTGCATCCCAGCGCGCTTGCATGGCGTCAGGTATGAAGGGGCCTGCCAGGTCTGCGGGCAAATCATGCAAATGCCGCCAGGTGCCCTGCAATGCATCGACTGTCTCGCCCAAGTGCGCCAACGGCTCAATCACAAAAGGTGTTGCTCTGGCATCCTTCAAAGCATGATCGAGTGCCTGCAAAACCACCAGCAACTGGCCCCATTCCCCCGGCAATTTTTCTGCTGTCTGCGCCAGGCGTTGGGCTTGCGGCGCTCCAGGTTCAGAAATCAGTTCATGTACCAGTTCTGCATACTGCCGCAGGTGTTTTTCAACCGACCCCAATGCACCCAGCCCCCGTGCGCGCATGCGCATCAATCGGTTGTACACGCCAACGCCCCAGAACAGCGCAAGCGCCAGTGTCATCCACAGTATCAGCGAACTACTCATGACTTTCCTGCATCGCCGGACCAGACACCATGCCGGTTGGTTAAAGCAAAAAACCCCAAGCCCCTCGTCAAACGGGCTTGGGGTGCTGCGTTTAGTATAGCAATGCGGGTTTAGTCGCTAGCGCCACCTTCGCTGGCTTGAGGCTCACCAACCGTCTCGGCGTCACCAGCCAGTTCGGCTGCTTCCGCTTCGGCGATGGCGCGGCGCTCGGCGTCGTCCATGCTTTCCCTGACTTTGCGCGCCTCGTGGTACGCCAAGCCGGTACCGGCTGGAATCAGGCGGCCGACAATGACGTTTTCCTTCAGGCCACGCAATTCGTCGCGCTTGCCCATGATCGCCGCTTCGGTCAGCACGCGTGTGGTTTCCTGGAAGGAAGCCGCGCTGATGAAGCTGTCGGTGGACAAGGACGCCTTGGTAATACCCAGCAGCAGGTTGGTGAAGGTAACTGGTATCTTGCCTTCGGCCCGCAGTGCATCATTGGTATTAAGCATCTCCGAGCGTTCGACCTGCTCACCATTGATGTAGCTGGAGTCACCGGCGTTCTCAACCACCACACGGCGCAGCATCTGACGAACAATCACTTCAATGTGCTTGTCGTTGATCTTCACACCCTGCAAACGGTACACGTCCTGCACTTCATCAACGATGTAGCGTGCCAGTTCTTCGGAGCCCAGCAGGCGCAAGATGTCTTGCGGATCGGCTGGTCCGTCAACCACACTTTCACCCTTGTTGACCACCTGACCTTCATGGACCAGCATGTTCTTTTCCTTGGGCACCAGGTCTTCCCAGACCTTGCCATCCGGATCGGTGATCTGCAAGCGGATCTTGCCCTTGGTTTCCTTGCCGAAGGACACGGTTCCGGTGATCTCGGCCAACGTACCCTTGTCTTTGGGGGTACGTGCTTCGAACAGTTCGGCCACACGTGGCAAACCGCCGGTAATGTCGCGGGTCTTCTGACCTTCGATCGGGATACGCGCCAACACTTCGCCGGGGCCCACGTCCTGACCATCGCGCACCTGAACCAGTGAGCCGACCGGAAAACCGATGGTTACCGAGTGATCGGTACCAGGAATCTTGACCTCATTGCCCGACGCATCGATGAGCTTGACCTGTGGACGCACCACCTTGGTTGCACCGCGACGCTTGGGATCGATAACCACCATGGTGGACAGACCGGTCACCTCGTCGACTTGCTTGGCCACGGTCAAACCCTCTTCCACATTCTCGAAGTGTGCCTTGCCGGCAAACTCGGTAATGATGGGGCGGGTCAGCGGGTCCCAGTTGGCCAGAATGGCACCGGCCTTGATGGACTGATCGGCCTTGACCGTCAAGATCGCTCCGTACGGCACCTTGTGACGCTCACGCTCACGACCATGTTCGTCGTGAATGATGATTTCGCCAGAGCGGGCAATCACAACCAGCTCTTTCTTGCTGTTGGTCACATAGCGCATGGTGGCATTGAAGCCAATATTGCCATTGGACTTGGCTTCCACGCTGGAAGCGATGGCTGCTCGGGACGCCGCACCACCGATGTGGAAAGTCCGCATGGTCAGCTGGGTACCAGGCTCACCAATCGACTGCGCAGCAATCACGCCAACCGCTTCGCCGCCGTTGATCAGGCCGCCACGGCCCAGGTCACGACCGTAGCACTTGGCGCAAATACCGAAGCGGGTCTCACAAGTCAGCGCCGTGCGCACCTTGACCTCGTCCACACCCGCCAGTTCCAACTCGTCAATCAGGTCCTCATCCAGCATGGCGCCAGCAGGCGCCAGTACAGAACGGTTCTCAGGGTGCAACACGTCGTCGGCCGCGGTGCGACCGAGGATGCGATCACGCAGGGACTCAATCACTTCGCCGCCCTCAACGATGGCGCGCATCAGGTAGCCACCGTGTGTTCCGCAATCCTGCTCGGTGACGACCAGATCCTGGGTCACATCGACCAGACGCCGTGTCAGGTAACCGGAGTTTGCCGTTTTCAACGCGGTATCGGCCAGACCCTTACGGGCACCGTGTGTGGAGATGAAGTACTCCAGCACGTTCAGACCTTCGCGGAAGTTGGCGGTAATGGGCGTCTCGATGATGGAGCCGTCAGGCTTGGCCATCAGACCCCGCATACCCGCAACCTGACGGATCTGCGCGGCAGAACCACGGGCGCCAGAGTCAGCCATCATGTAGATGGAATTGAACGATTCCTGCTGCACCTGATTGCCGTGGCGGTCCGTGACCATTTCCTTGGACAACTTGGCCATCATGACCTTGGACACTTCGTCACCCGACTTGCCCCAGATGTCCACCACCTTGTTGTAACGCTCGCCGGAAGTCACCAGACCGGACACATACTGCTGCTCGATCTCTTTGACTTCCTTCTGGGCTCGGGCAATGATGCCGTGCTTTTCTTCTGGCACCAACATGTCGTCGATACAGATCGAAATACCGGCCCTGGTTGCCAGACGGAAACCTGCCTGCAACAATTTGTCAGCAAAAACCACGGTATCTTTCAAGCCGCACTTGCGGAATGAAACATTGATCAGCTTCGAAATTTCCTTCTTTTTGAGGGCCTTGTTGATGTTCGAGAACGGCAGACCCTTGGGCAATATTTCGGACAGCAAGGCCCGGCCAGCCGTGGTTTCCCAGAGCTTGGTAGAAGCAGTGAACTCGCCCGTTTCCTTGTCCTTGGTGTACTCGGTCAACCGCACATTAACCCTGGCATTCAACTCGACCTCACCCGCGTCGAAGGCGCGCTGCACTTCACCCGTATCGGAGAAGATCAGACCTTCACCCTTGCCGTTGATGCGTTCGCGGGTCGTGTAGTACAGACCCAGCACCACGTCCTGGGACGGCACAATGGAAGGCTCACCATTGGCCGGGAAGAGCACGTTGTTGGATGCCAGCATCAGGGTGCGGCATTCCATTTGCGCTTCGACCGACAACGGTACGTGGACTGCCATCTGGTCACCGTCGAAGTCGGCGTTAAACGCCGCGCAAACGAGGGGGTGCAACTGGATGGCCTTGCCTTCGATCAAGATGGGCTCAAACGCCTGGATACCCAAACGGTGCAACGTAGGCGCACGGTTCAGCATCACGGGGTGCTCTTTGATCACCTCTTCCAGGATGTCCCAAACGACGGGCGTACCGGATTCGACTTCCTTCTTGGCAGCCTTGATGGTGGTCGCAATACCCATGGCTTCCAGGCGCGCGAAGATGAAGGGCTTGAACAACTCCAAAGCCATCAACTTGGGCAGACCGCACTGGTGCAGCTTGAGCGTTGGGCCCACGGTAATCACGGAACGACCGGAATAGTCCACGCGCTTGCCCAGCAAATTCTGGCGGAAACGTCCAGACTTACCCTTGATCATGTCAGCCAGGGACTTGAGCGCGCGCTTGTTGGCACCGGTCATGGCCTTGCCGCGGCGACCGTTGTCCAGCAAGCTGTCCACGGCTTCCTGCAACATGCGCTTCTCGTTGCGCGCAATGATTTCGGGCGCCTTCAGTTCCAGCAAACGGCGCAGACGGCTGTTGCGGTTGATCACGCGACGGTACAGGTCGTTCAGGTCGGAAGTCGCGAAGCGGCCGCCGTCCAGCGGCACCAGCGGACGCAGGTCCGGTGGCAACACGGGCAGCACGTCCAGCACCATCCACTCGGGCTTGATGCCGGATTTCTTGAACGCTTCCAGGACCTTCAAACGCTTGGCGTTCTTCTTGATCTTCAGCTCGGAGCCGGTCAGGTCGTTGCGCAGCTTCTCGATCGAACCTTCGATGTCGATGCTTTGCAGCAGATCCTTGATACCTTCGGCACCCATCTTGGCCTGGAACTCGTCGCCGTATTCCTTGAACTTGGCGTCGAAATCGTCTTCTGACATGATGCTGAACTTCTTCAGCGGGGTCATGCCGGGATCGGTGACTACGTATGCTTCAAAGTACAACACGCGCTCGATATCGCGCAGTGTCATGTCCAGCACCAGGCCCAAACGGCTGGGCAGGGACTTCAGGAACCAGATGTGGGCACACGGTGCCGCCAGGTCGATGTGACCCATGCGTTCACGGCGCACTTTGGTCTGCGTGACTTCAACGCCGCACTTTTCGCAGATGACACCACGGTGCTTCAGGCGTTTGTATTTGCCGCACAAGCATTCATAGTCCTTGATAGGTCCAAAAATCTTGGCGCAGAACAGGCCGTCGCGCTCGGGCTTGAACGTGCGGTAGTTGATGGTCTCCGGCTTGCGCACTTCACCAAAGGACCACGAACGGATCTTTTCGGGCGAAGCCATGCCAATTTTGATGGCACCGAAGTGCTCATCGGGCGTGAACTGCTTGAACAGGTCGAGTAATGATTTCATGGGTTAAATCCTTTTCTTGTCCGCGATCAGCTACGCTCAAGTTCAATGTCAATGCCCAAGGAACGAATTTCCTTGACCAACACATTGAACGATTCCGGCATGCCGGCTTCGATAGAGTGCTCGCCCTTGACGATGCTCTCGTACACCTTGGTACGGCCCTGCACGTCATCGGACTTGACAGTCAGCATTTCTTGCAAGGTGTAGGCAGCGCCATAGGCTTCCAGCGCCCACACTTCCATTTCACCGAAACGCTGTCCACCGAACTGCGCCTTGCCGCCCAGCGGCTGCTGGGTGACCAAGCTGTAGGGACCCGTTGAACGGGCGTGCATCTTGTCGTCCACCAAGTGGTGCAACTTCAGGTAGTGCATGTAGCCAACCGTCGTGGTGCGCTCAAAGGCGTCACCACTGCGGCCGTCATACAGCTGGGCCTGGGTGCGCGCGGCGGTCAGGCCCTTGGCCTTGGCCACGTCATCCGGGAAGGCCAATTGCAGCATGTCGCCAATCTCGGCTTCGGTGGCGCCATCGAACACGGGAGATGCAAACGGCACGCCGTTGGTCAGCTCTTGTGCCATGTTGCGAATTTCATCGTCCGACAACTGGCCCAGGTCTTCCTTGCGACCGGTGCCGTTGTAGATGCGTTCGAGGAAAGCGCGGATCTCGGTAGCAGCAGCTTCACGTTGCAGCATGTCACCAATGCGGTGACCCAAGCCCTTGCCGGCCCAGCCCAGGTGCACTTCCAGCACCTGGCCGATGTTCATACGCGAAGGCACGCCCAAGGGGTTCAACACGATGTCCACCGGAGTACCGTCGGCCATGTAGGGCATGTCTTCCACCGGGGTGATCTTGGAGACCACGCCCTTGTTACCGTGGCGACCGGCCATCTTGTCGCCAGGTTGCAAGCGGCGCTTGACCGCGATGTAGACCTTGACCATCTTCAGCACGCCGGCTGGCAACTCGTCGCCTTGTGTCAGCTTCTTGCGCTTTTCTTCAAAAGCCAGATCGAAACTGTGGCGGGTTTGCTCCAGCGAGTTCTTGATGCTTTCCATCTGACTCGCCACTTCATCCTCCGCAGGACGAATATCGAACCAGTGGAATTTCTCGACGGACGCCAGGTAGGCCTTGTCGATCTTGGTGCCCTTGGCCAATTTTTGCGGACCGCCGTTGGCAACCTTGTTGGTCAACAGCTTTTCAATACGGTCAAAGGCATCGGCTTCCACGATTCGCAGCTGGTCATTCAAATCCAGACGGAAACGTTTGAGCTCGTCGTCAATGATTTGCTGGGCGCGGCGGTCACGGGTAATGCCTTCACGGGTGAAGACCTGCACGTCGATCACGGTGCCTTGCGAACCCTGGTCCACGCGCAACGAGGTGTCCTTCACGTCGCTGGCCTTCTCGCCGAAGATGGCTCGCAGCAGCTTTTCTTCTGGCGTGAGCGTGGTTTCGCCCTTGGGCGTTACTTTGCCAACCAGCGTATCGCCGGGCAGGACTTCAGCACCCACGTAAATGATGCCAGACTCATCCAGACGATTGAGTTGCTGCTCACTCAGGTTGGGAATGTCGCGGGTAATTTCTTCCGCACCCAACTTGGTGTCGCGCGCCATGACCACCAGTTCCTCGATATGGATCGAGGTGTAGCGGTCTTCGGCCACCACGCGCTCGCTGATCAAGATCGAGTCCTCGAAGTTGTAACCGTTCCAGGGCATGAAGGCCACCAGCATGTTCTGACCGATGGCGATTTCACCCAAATCGGTGGAAGCGCCATCCGCAATCACATCACCCTTGGACAGCTTGTCGCCCTTCTTGACGATGGGGCGCTGGTGGATGTTGGTGTTCTGGTTGGAGCGCTGGTACTTGATGAGGTTGTAGATATCAACGCCCACTTCACCGGCCAGTGCTTCAGCGTCGTTCACGCGAATCACCACGCGGGTTGCGTCCACATAATCCACGATACCACCACGGGTTGCCGTGACCACGGTGCCGGAGTCGACAGCCGCCACGCGCTCGATACCGGTGCCAACCATGGGCTTTTCCGGACGCAGCACAGGCACGGCCTGGCGCGACATGTTGGCGCCCATCAAAGCGCGGTTGGCATCGTCATGCTCCAGGAAGGGAACCAGCGACGCCGCCACCGACACGATCTGCGCCGGCGACACGTCCATGTATTGCACGCGCTCGGCACCCACCAGGATGGATTCGCCTTTTTCACGGGCTGAAACCAAATCACCCGTCAGCTTGCCATCCTTGTCCAGAGCCGCATTGGCCTGGGCAATGACGTACTTGCCTTCTTCAATGGCAGACAGGTAATCAATGTCATTGGTCACCTTGCTATCGATCACACGACGGTACGGTGTTTCGATGAAACCGTACTCGTTCAGGCGGGCATACAAAGCCAGCGAGTTGATCAGACCAATGTTCGGGCCTTCAGGCGTTTCAATGGGGCACACGCGGCCGTAGTGGGTCACATGCACGTCGCGCACTTCGAAGCCTGCGCGCTCACGGGTCAAACCACCCGGGCCAAGAGCCGATACACGGCGCTTGTGGGTGATTTCGGCCAGAGGGTTGGTCTGGTCCATAAACTGGGACAGCTGGGACGCGCCAAAGAACTCTTTCAACGCAGCCGAAATGGGCTTGCTGTTAATCAGGTCGTGCGGCATCAAGGGCTCTTGCTCTGCCTGGCCCAGGCGCTCCTTGACAGCCTTCTCGATACGTGCCAAACCAGTGCGGTACTGGTTTTCAGCCAACTCACCCACGCAACGCACACGGCGGTTGCCCAGGTGGTCGATATCGTCCACCTCGCCACGACCATTGCGCAGATCCACCAGGATCTTGACCACTGCCAAGATGTCCTCGTTGGTCAGTACCATGGGACCGGTCGACTCCGAACGCCCCATCTTGGCATTGAATTTCATGCGTCCAACGCGCGACAAATCATAGGTATCGGGGTTGTAGAACAGGCGCTGGAACAAGGCCTGCACGGCATCTTCCGTGGGCGGCTCGCCGGGGCGCATCATGCGGTAGATGGCAACGCGGGCGGCAAACTCGTCGACCGTTTCATCGGTACGCAGGGTTTGCGAAATGTAGGCACCCTGGTCCAGTTCGTTGGTGTAGATGCAAGGCAGATCCTGCACACCGGCCAGACGCAGTTTCTTGAGCAGGGCTTCGGTGAGTTCTTCGTTGGCCTTGGCCACGATCTCGCCAGTGTCCCCGTCAATCACATTGCGGGCCACCACGCGGCCGATCAGGAAATCTTCCGGCACGCTGATGTGCGTCGTACCCGACTGCTCCAGCTCACGGGTGTGGCGCACAGTAACGCGCTTGTCTTTGGCAACGACCACCTTACCGCTCTTGTCGGTAATGTCGAAGCGGGCGACTTCACCCCGCAGGCGCTCAGCCACAAATTCCATCTGGGCACCACTGTCCATTAAACGGAAATTGTCGTTGACGAAGAAGTTGGCCAGAATGGATTCGTTGGTCAGGCCGATGGCCTTGAGCAGAATCGTGACCGGCATTTTGCGACGGCGGTCAACACGGAAATACAGCAGATCTTTAGGGTCGAATTCGAAGTCAAGCCAGGAACCGCGGTAGGGAATGATGCGTGCCGAGAACAGCAGCTTGCCCGAACTGTGGGTCTTGCCCTTGTCGTGTTCAAAAAACACGCCAGGTGAACGGTGCAACTGGGACACGATCACGCGCTCGGTGCCATTGATGATAAATGAGCCTTTGCCCGTCATGAGCGGAACTTCGCCCATGTAGACTTCCTGCTCCTTGACCTCTTTAACGACCTTGTTTTGCGATGTCGAAGACTCGCGGTCATAGATGATCAGTTGCACTTTGGCACGAACAGCAGAAGCGAACGTCAAGCCGCGGGTCTGGCATTCGCGCACGTCGAATGCAGGTTTGGCCAAACCGTATTCCAGGTATTTCATCTCGACAAAACCGTTGTGCGAGACGATGGGGAAGGCCGCTTCAAACGCGGCCTGCAAACCTTCAACCGTTCTCTTTTTCGGAGCAACGTCTGCCTGCAGGAACGCCGTGTAAGCATCCTTCTGCATTTGCAACAGGTATGGAATTTCAAGCACGCTATCGCGATTACCGAAGTTTTTGCGAATTCGCTTGCGTTCAGTGTATGTATAAGCCATTAGATCTCCGGGCAAAGACTGAGGAATCCTGGGGGTCCTAGGCGACTGTCGTACCGAGCATCACGCTTGGCTTTTCTTGGCGATTGGCCACTACCAATCATTGGCGGACGGTTGCGCATTGCACGCAACCCGTTCCAAGGCATCTTCTGCAGTCGGGGTCAGAAGACACTAAGAAATGGTTTTCAACCACTTTTTAGTGTGCTCTCATAAGCGGCAAAGGCTGGGAGCCCCTGGAGGAACTCCCAGCCCAGACACACAGGTCGATTACTTGAGTTCGGCCTTGGCGCCAGCTTCCACCAGCTTCTTCAAGGCAGCTTCGGCGTCAGCCTTGGCAATGCCTTCCTTGACAGCCTTGGGTGCGCCGTCAACCAGATCCTTGGCTTCTTTCAAGCCCAGACCGGTGATTTCACGCACTGCCTTGATGACGGACACCTTTTGGGCGCCTGCGTCGAGCAGAACGACATTGAATTCGGTCTTCTCTTCAGCGGCGGCAGCAGGGCCAGCAGCGGCAGCAGGGCCAGCCATAGCGGCAGCGCTCACGCCAAATTTCTCTTCGATGGCTTTCACCAGGTCGTTGAGTTCCATGACCGTCATGCTGTCCAGCGCGGTCAAAAATGCGTCTTTATCGAATGCCATTTTTATTTCCTAACAAGTTTGGTTACTACAGGTGCCGGGGCTTACGCCGCGACAGCCTCTGCGGGGGCAGCTTCTGCTGCGCCAGCGCCACGTTGCGCCGCCAGTGCGGCCAGCACACGTGCCGTACGCGAAATGGGGGACTGCATCAAGCCCAGCAACTGCGCCAACAACACTTCCTTGGAAGGGATGCTTGCGAGCTGTTTAACGCCGTTCACGTCCAGAACTTTTCCACCGTACGCACCAGCACGGATCACCAACTTGTCGTTGGTTTTCGCGAACTCGGCAACCACCTTGGCGGCAGCCACTGCGTCTTCGGAAAAGCTATAGATCAGAGGACCGGTCATCTGGTCGGCCACGACTTCAAATCCGCTACCTGCAACAGCACGGCGAGCCAACGTGTTTTTCAACACGCTGAGAGTCACACCGTTGCTGCGCGCGGTGGTGCGCAGTTTGGTCATGTCAGCGACCGTGATGCCGCGGTATTCCGCGATCACGAGCGTTTGAGCTTTAGCGGCGAGGCCGGTCACATCACTGATGACCGCTTCTTTCTCACTGCGATTAAGACTCAAGGTCTACTCCTTTAAATGCGCTTTGCGGCTTGCACCACGCCACGCTCCACATTGCAGCGACCAACTGTTAACAGAACTCACATTCCATCTGCAGCGGGATCGCCATCTGCGTTGGCTTTTCTATTAAGTGCAGACCAGCTGCACGCCAACGGTCTTGGATGGCCTGCCGAAACCCGAAAGCCCCTGCAGCCCACCACATCGGACGCCCCTTTCGAGACGCCCAAATTTTTGCGATTACGCCGAGATGGATTGCAGGTCCACACGGACACCCACACCCATGGTTGACGAAACTGCAACTTTCTTCAAGTACACACCTTTGCTGGACGCAGGTTTGGCTTTATTCAAAGCGTCTACCAATGCAGCAAGATTGCCCTTCAGCTTGTCCGAATCAAACGAACGGCGCCCGATGGTCGAGTGCACAATACCGGCCTTGTCGACACGGAACTGCACCTGACCTGCCTTGGCGTTGCGAACTGCTGTCGCAACGTCTGGCGTAACGGTACCCACCTTGGGATTAGGCATCAGGCCACGTGGGCCCAGAATCTGACCCAAAGTACCGACCACACGCATAGCGTCTGGTGCAGCGATCACGATGTCAAAGGGCATATCGCCGGCCTTGACCATGGCAGCCAGGTCATCCATGCCAACGATGTCAGCACCAGCGGCTTTGGCTTCTTCAGCCTTCGCGCCCTGAGCAAACACGGCGACACGCTTGGTCTTGCCGGTGCCGTTAGGCAGAACGACGGCGCCACGAACCACTTGATCCGACTTCTTGGCATCGATGCCCAACTGGACAGCAACGTCGATCGATTCGTCAAACTTGGCAGTGGCGAATTCCTTCACCAGACCCAGGGCGTCAATCAGAGGGTACAGCTTGTTGCTGTCGATCTTGCCAACTTGTGTTTTTTGTTTTTTGGTGAGACTGGACATTTAAACGCCCTCCACATTCACGCCCATGGAACGGGCAGTACCTGCGATGGTACGAACAGCGGCATCCAGATCGGCGGCCGTCATGTCCTTCATCTTGGTTTTGGCGATTTCCTCAAGCTGGGCGCGGGTAATCTTGCCGACCTTGTCCTTCAGCGGATTGGCCGAACCTTTGTCGAGCTTGATGGCCTTCTTGATCAAAACGGTCGCAGGCGGCGTCTTGATGATGAAAGTGAAGCTCTTGTCTGCATAAGCAGTGATCACCACGGGCAGTGGCAGACCTGGCTCAACACCCTGGGTCTGCGCATTGAATGCCTTGCAGAACTCCATGATGTTCAGACCACGTTGACCCAGAGCAGGTCCAATGGGGGGGGATGGGTTGGCCTTACCAGCTGGCACTTGCAGCTTGACAAAACCGACGATTTTTTTCGCCATGATTTCTCCTTACGGGTAATAGCGCCTGGATACTGAGCAATTCAGTCCGCGGCTTCCCGGGGTTAAAGACTCTTGCCTACAACATTCGCGCCGAGTCTGAAAACGCGAACCACCAATTATTCGATCAGATGGAGTCAGAGCACATTGCCTCGCAAGTGGCCTGACCCACAAGAATCAGGTTTTTTCGATCTGGGAAAACTCCAGTTCGACCGGCGTGGATCGTCCGAAAATGGTGACGGACACCCGCACCTTGCTCTTTTCGTAATTGACATCTTCAACCGAGCCATTGAAGTCGGTAAAAGGACCCTCTTTGACACGCACGAACTCGCCCACCACAAACTCAACCTTGTGCCGGGGCTTGTCGGTGCCCTCTTGCATTTGATTGACGATCTTCTGCACTTCCGCTTCGGAAATAGGCGCAGGGCGATTCTTGGCGCCGCCCACAAAACCCGTCACCTTGTTGGTGTGCTTGATCAGGTGCCAGGTGTCGTCATCCATCACCATTTCCACCAGCACATAGCCAGGGAAAAATTTGCGTTCCGTCGTTTTTTTCTGACCGTTCTTGACCTCGACAACCTCTTCCATGGGAACGAGGATTCGGCCAAACTTGTCCTGCATGCCGGCGCGCGTGATGCGCTCCTGGATGTTGCGCTCGACCGCTTTTTCCATACCAGAATAGGCATGCACAACATACCAGCGCAAATCAGGATTGGCCGCAGGTGTGGCCATCGACTCAACCGCGGGGTTTTCTACGACATCAGTCATTATTTTTTCCACCCCAAAATCAGATCATAAAGAAGCCACTCAAGCGTCTTGTCCGTGAGCCACAGGAACATCGCCATGATCAACACAAATCCGAACACATAGGCTGTAATTTGGATGGCCTCTTTTCGGGCAGGCCATACGACCTTTTTCACTTCGCGCCAGGCATCTCGCCCAAACGCCGCAAGTTGCTTGCCGGTTTCGGAGGTAAAAAAGATACCGACCGCAGCACCCAAACCCAGGATCAGAACCACCCATTGAACCAGTGGCCCCTGCTTACCCAACAAGTAGAAGGCGACCAGCGCAGCCACCACCAAAGCAGAGGCAGCAGCCAGCTTGGCTTTGTCTGCCCCTGTATTGACGGTTTGAATTTGTGACGTGGCCATATTCTTTGTAATTCGCGTTTCTAATTCGATTCAAACTCTCTCAACTCAAGACGCCAAAGCCCGCTACACCGTAGCGGGCTTGAGTGCCACCAGTTCTACCTCAACTGGTTGGCAGGGGCAGTAGGAATCGAACCTACAACCTTCGGTTTTGGAGACCGACGCTCTGCCAATTGAGCTATACCCCTTCGCTATACCTTACGCAATGATCTTGGCAACCACACCTGCGCCCACGGTACGACCGCCTTCGCGAATCGCGAAACGCAGGCCTTCTTCCATGGCGATGGGGTTGATCAGCTTGACCGTGATGGAGACGTTGTCACC
>Ga0208125_100102_pt1 | contig 84479 bp, 65 predicted proteins | sample LakWasM128_HOW14_2_FD_183938 | JGI IMG/M metagenome (GOLD analysis project Ga0208125, IMG submission 183938) | Freshwater sediment methanotrophic microbial communities from Lake Washington under simulated oxygen tension - Sediment Metagenome... | ecosystem: Environmental > Aquatic > Freshwater >...
AATACAAAAATACCGCCTATGTAGCCAAAAAGTTTAGATAAAATACTAGTGGATGGCTTATCGCTTTGTATTTTTGCCAAATTAAACGCCTCGGCTATTTCATCAAGCGTGATCTGATTATGTTTAGCAAGGGCAATAATGTCCTGCAATGCATCTTCTTTAAGCGACATACCAACCCCTTACTTTTTGATAACCCATCCGATGAAATGCATTTGATTGTAATAATAAATACCCTGCGTATCTGGTATCTTGTAACCGACACTGCCTTTTTTAAGCCTCATCCCATTATTCTGGTAACCGCCGCCGAAAATCCCGCCTACCAAACCCCCATCACGATAATTGGGGCCGTCTAAAGTTTAGCCATCTGGAGATACGCGCGATGAATCTATAGTCCAACTACCTGTTTCTTCCAGCACTGCTTCATTAGCACCTGCCGCATTTGCAGCTTTAGCAAGGTCGACATTAATTTCACGCACTGTTTCTGTTTTTCCGTCATAAGCCATCAATAATTTTGAGTTATACCCCCTCTGGTCTTTATTATTATTTTTGTGGGATTTAACAATAAGCTTCTGATCTTTAACAACAAAATCGAGAGAATACTCAGGAGGATCCTGATAGTCATAGCGCGTAGTAGTAAATAACATTTCATATTGCGGCGGCGTACCAAATGCTTTTGGAATAACCGTTGCAACAAAGAAAAGTAGTATCAGCAGCAACGGCAATGTAAGCCCCACCACCAGTACCAGATTCTCTTTAATAAAGTTTTTCATGCGTTACCCCTTAATAAACGCCTCTATTTCATGCAACACTAATGTATGCAAGTTCGGATTCAAACAGTCGATTTCAACAATATCATCCATCGCTCGCAGCCAGGTCAATTGGCGCTTAGCCAACTGGCGTGTAGCAAAAATGCCCCTGTCACGTAACTCGTTCGTGTCATACTGGCCAGCCAGATACTCCAGAGCCTGTCGGTAACCAACACAACGCATAGAAGTGCTATCAGCGGTCAGTTCAGGATATTTTTGCACCAATGCTTTCACTTCGTCAATAAACCCGTCAGCTAGCATCTGGTCAAATCGTAGCGCTATACGCGCATGCAGCACTTTACGGTCACTGGGTACCAATGCAATTTTAAGTAATCGATATGGTAATGCTTCACCCACAGATGCCTGATGCAAGGAAGTCATTGATTGCCCTGTCAGCCGATACACTTCCAATGCGCGTTCAATGCGCTGCACATCATTCGGCTGCAGGCGCGCTGCTGTTTCCGGATCTACCTCTGCCAGCTTGGCATGCATGGCCGGCCAGCCAACCACTGCCGCTTCCTGCTCAATTTGCTCTCGAACTTCCGGGCTTGCTTCAGGCAAATTACTTAAACCGCCTTGCAAAGCTTTGAAATACAGCATCGTGCCGCCAACCAGTAAAGGGATTTTGCCGCGTGCGGTAATATCGGCCATCAGGCGCAAAGCATCTGTTCTGAAATTAGCTGCAGAATATGCTGCTGTCGGTGGAATAATATCGATCAGATGATGTGGTGCTTTTGCTAAAGTCTCTGCATCAGGCTTTGCAGTACCTATATTCATATCACGGAACACCAGTGCTGAATCTACGCTGATCAATTCTAGCGGCAATCGCGAATAAAGTTCGACAGCAGCGCCAGTTTTGCCACTGGCAGTGGGGCCCATCAGAAAAATTGCAGGAGGTAATGCGGATTGGTTCATTTAATATGATTTTACATGGCATATTTTCAGCATGATGCTAACAAGGCATTAAAGCCAATATGCGCTTAATTTGGTTGAATAGAAGTATGTATAATACATGTTACTGCACCTTTATAATTTGACCCATATGTTTTTACCCATATGATGTTACCCATCATCGCATTCAACTATTAGTACACAATTTACTGGCGGGCTTATCCATGAATTTAGAAAAAGTTATTTTTGGTTTTTTTATCGTATTGGCAATGACGCTGAACTTTGGTTTTTTTGTAGGCGACATTGACAACCCTAGTCATCACCATGTTTACGAGCTTTACGCAGCGATCGTTGTCAGCCTGATTGCTACCGTACTCAAATTCGGCGACCGTACCCATGTAGGCGCAATTTTATTATCAACCAGCCTTGCAGCTGACCTGCAGTTGATTACCGCCGCTATTTTATGGGCCGCTTTAGGCAATAGCATGGATAGTGCAAGCCTCACAGTCTATATTGTTTCACTTTCAGGCGGTGCATTAATGGCTAACTTTGTTTCTGTGATATTGCTGATATCAGAGACCATCAGTCAACGTCGCTAATAGGATTTAAGCACCCATTTTTCAATTAGTCACACAATCAGCGCTTATTAAATGAATAGCATTCTCTTCCTGATTTTGCGCCGCCTACGGCGACCGCTGATACTGATCATAGTCTGTTTTGCTATTGCTATTCTAGGGCTTACGCTCATGCCGGGCACCGACAATGAAGGCCGCCCATGGCATATGAGCATATTCGATGCGCTATACGTCATCAGCTATACTGCAACTACCATCGGTTTTGGCGAAATACCTTATGCCTATAGCCAGGCGCAACGCCTGTGGCTGACCATTTCCATTTACCTGACAGTGATTCCATGGTTTTATGCCATAGGTAAAATCATCACACTGTTGCAAGACACTGCGTTGCGTCAGGCAATCACGACAGAACGTTTTGCGACCGCCGTACGCGAGTTGCAGGAGCCTTTTTATATACTATGCAGTTATGGTGAATCTGCCAGCGTATTAGCCAAAACTCTGGATGAAAAAGGCATGCGGGTAGTGGTGATTGAATCACAGCAAGAACGTTTAAACGAACTTGATCTGGCGGAAACTTACAGCGTTATACCACACCTGTGTGCCGATGCAAAGCTGCCTGAAAACCTGATTCGCGCTGGTGTACATCATCCGCTGTGCAGTGGTGTAGTGACTTTGACGGATAATGACGACGTTAATCTTGCGGTTGCGGTTGCGGTTAAACTCATGAACCCTACCCTGCCTGTACTGGCTCGTGCTGAACGTGATGACATTGCTGCCAACATGGCTTCATTCGGCACCGATCACATTATTAACCCTTACACATTATTTGGTGACCAGTTAGCAATGCGCGTGCATGCAATTGGTACTTTTATTTTGCACGAATGGCTAACTGATGTTCCGGGAGATACGCTGCTACCGCCTGAAACACCACCTAGAGGCAGATGGGTAGTATGCGGTTACGGCCGCTTTGGGAAGTCAGTAGTAGAAAATCTGGCGCGTGAAAATATTACAACCACTATTGTAGAGGCGATGCCGGAACTGACCGGCTGTAATGACTGTATTGTGGGTAGTGGTACCGAGTCTAAAACCTTGCTGGAAGCAGATATTGAAAATGCTGTCGGCATTGTGGCCGGTACCGATAATGACATCAATAACCTGTCTATCGTAATGACTGCTTATGAACTGAACCCCAAACTGTTCGTGGTGATACGTAAAAACAAGCGCCATAACGACACGCTATTCAGGCAATTCAATGCCGACATTACAATGCAGCCTACAGAGATTATCGCGCACGAATGTTTGGCGCATATGATTTCGCCATTACTTGCTCAATTCTTAACCCTGGTGCGAAACCAAAGCAACAGCTGGGCGAATCAGCTCATCAGTGAATTAGTATCAATAGTCGGTGAAACCGTACCGGAAAGATGGGCAATCACTGTCAGTAAAGAGCAAACGCCTGCGATTACGGAATTGTTAAGTAAAAACATTTCGGTATCCCTGCACAACCTTACACAAGATCCGGCAGACCGTAATAGCCGACTCAATCTGGTACCGCTTTTGCTGCTGCGCAACAACGTTCCAATGCTAGTACCGCCTCCATCAACTGCGCTGCAGCTTGGCGATAGAGTATTATTCTGCGGCATCGCTGACGCTAGATCAGCAATCAATATAAGCATCAACAACTCAAAATCGCTTAATTACATTGTGGATGGCATCGAAGTGGCAGACAGCGTCGTCTGGCGCTGGTTTAAAAATAAACTGCAGTAAGTTACTTACCCCGCATAAACATCTTATCCAGATCATTCATGCTGACCTGAAACCACGTTGGGCGTCCATGATTGCATTGCCCTGAACGCTCAGTCGCTTCCATGTCACGCAGCAGTGCATTCATTTCCGGAATCGTCAGGCTGCGGTTTGCGCGTACAGCCGCATGGCAGGCCATCGTACCGAGCAGTTCGTTACGGCGTTCTGTGAGCGCCCTGCTTGCACCGTATTCACGCAAATCACTTAACACATCACGTGCCAACTCCACGACATCGGCACTTTTCAGCATGGTCGGCACCGCGCGTACCGCAAGTGTGGTTGGCGACAGCACGGCTATATCAAAACCAAGCTGCTGCAAGCTGTCATCATTAGCGCTGAGTGCCTCCTGTACGGTTGCAACTTCCAGCTTATCTGCATTAAAACTTACGGGCAGCAGCAATGGCTGCATCGGCACACTTTTACTATCTAATGCATTTTTGAGTTTTTCATACATGATGCGCTCATGCGCGGCATGCATATCCACAACAATTAAGCCTAGTGCATTCTGTGCCAGTACATAAACACCATGAATCTGCGCTACCGCAAAACCAAGCGGATATTCCCCTGCATTATTCTGCGGCTGACCGATAGCACTCTCAGTTTCAAACTCCGGCGCATAGCATACCGGGCTGGCATACTGAACCGGTGAACCGGAACCACTGCTTGCACCAATACCGCTTGTATCGAACATGGTATCGTAGAACCCACTTGGCTCACCTGCACGCAGATTGATCTGCGACTGATAAGTAGGGTAAGGCGTATTTGATGGCTGCTGCGCAAATGGATTGTAACCGGCTTGACTTGCCGTCACTGCGCTCGATGCGCCTGTGGGCGAAGCCAACGCTTTATTCAGTGAATGGAATATAAAGCGATGCATCGCCTGCGCATCCCTGAACCTGACCTCGGTTTTGGCAGGATGCACATTCACATCGACCAAGGTCGGGTCAAGCTCCAAGAACAACACGAAGGCTGGATGACGGTCATGATGCAATACATCCTGATAGGCTTGGCGAATTGCATGTGCAATCAGTTTGTCGCGCACAAAGCGTCCATTCACATAGACATACTGCGTGTCACGGCTATTGCGGTTAAACGTCGGTTTGGCTGCCATGCCCCACAAACGTAGGCCGGCAGCAGACTCATCAAGACTGATAGACTCAGCGGCAAACTCACTGCCTAATACCTCGGCAAATCTGCGCTCAGGCTGACTCACTGCGTAGCGACTTAAAGCACGCCCATTATGCTGCAGCATCAGCGCAACATCCGGCCGTGAGAGTGCAATGCGGTTAAATACTTCTTCGCAATGGCCGAATTCAGTACCTTCAGTTTTCAGGAACTTACGGCGTGCCGGTGTATTGAAATACAGATCAGAAACTTCGATCACAGTGCCGGTATCCAGCGCCGCAGGTTCAATCACAGAAATATCGCTACCTTCTGACGCGATACGCCAGGCATGCTTGGCATCTGCCTGACGGCTGAGCAGTTGCGTGCGTGAAATGGACGCTATACTTGCCAATGCCTCACCGCGAAACCCCAAGCTGGCTACCGATTCCAGATCTTCCAGACTGGCAATCTTGCTGGTGGCATGGCGTGTCAGCGCAAGCTCCAGGTCTTCTTTAGCCACGCCATTACCATTATCTGCTACGCGAATCTGTTTAATACCGCCCTGCTGCAAGGCAACCTGAATATCGGAGCTGCCTGCATCCAGACTATTCTCCAGTAACTCTTTCAAGGCTGAAGCCGGGCGCTCCACCACTTCTCCGGCGGCGATCTGGCTGATAAGCTGGTCTGGTAATAACTGAATTCGCATGGGCTTGTTTATTGATTTATGATTAACTTTAGTGATAGTCATTTTACCTGTTTTAAGCTAAATTCATGAAAGTATGAATTCAAACTTCAAAGATTTATCGCTAGCCGACTTTACAGATAGTTTTAGCCTCGCACGCAGCATAAAACGGCATCATCATTTTTATCTGGGGCCCACCAACTCCGGCAAAACCTATCAGGCATTACTCGCGCTGGAAAAAGCACAGTCTGGCGTATACCTTGCGCCATTACGCCTGCTGGCGATGGAAATACGCGACCGGCTGGTTGCTGCAAGTGTTCCCTGCAACTTGATTACCGGCGAAGAACGCGTGCTGATGACAGGTGCTCAGCACACTGCCTCAACCATTGAAATGATGAATCCTAACCGGCAAGTGGAAGTAGCGATTATCGATGAAATTCAGATGCTGCAAGACCCGGATCGCGGCTCGGCATGGACAGCGGCATTAGTGGGCGCTCCCGCATCACAAGTCTTTATCTGCGGTTCAACAGCAGTAACGAAACCTTGTATAGATGCCATTACAGCATTAGGTGAAACTTACAACATTACTTATCTGCAACGTAAAACCCCATTGGTAGTCGAAGATGAAAGCCTGTGCGGCAAACGCTACAGCAAACAAAAATTAAAGCCTAAACTGCAAAAAGGCGATGCCGTCATTGCATTCAGCCGCAAAGATGTGCTGACCTTAAGCGCAAGATTCAGGCAGTGGGGCTTTACTGTAGCTAGCATTTACGGCGCACTGGCACCTGAAGTTCGGCGTACCGAATCTGAACGTTTCAGCTCCGGGCAGGCAGATATTCTGGTGGCGACGGATGCCATCGGTATGGGCTTGAATCTGCCGATACGCCGTGTGGTTTTCTCGCATATCCATAAATATGACGGCGTGGCTTCACGCATGCTGAACATGACAGAAGTCAGGCAGATTGCCGGACGTGCGGGCAGGTTCGGCATTTACGAAACAGGCTACGTGAATGTGCTGGAAAATGACGAACTGATTCATATTGAACATATGCTGTCAGCGGATGACACCGCAGACTTGCAGAAGCTGCCAATCAATATCAACATGATGCAGATTGATGGCATTGCCGGCAAACTGCATACACGCAAAATCTCCGAGACTCTGATTTACCATCAGGAGCGCAGTCGTTTTGAACATGCACTGTTTGAGCAAGCACCATTGAATGCACTGATCAGTCAGGCACTGCTGGTAGATGAATATGCACCGGATATGTCTTTGAAAGATAAGTATATCTTCACCTGCGCACCGATCTCGCTCAATGTTTCATTTGAGAAAGACTACTACCTGCTGTGCCTGCAAAGCGTGGCGCAATCCAGAATACGTTACCTGCCAAGCAGTCCAATCTGGTTGGGTTCTGACAGCCCCAAGCATCTCGAAGCAGCAGAACTGCTCAGCCACAATCTAAGCCTGTATGCATGGCTAAGTTTCAAGTTTCCGCAGTTTTTTGTGGATGGCGGCCAAGTCAGAACATTACGCCAGCAAGTCAGCCGTTATATTGAACGTGCTCTGCTGACGCAAGCCGGTTATGGTGACACCAGCAGGGATATTGACTATCTAATGACGAGAGGTCGCTGATGTGACAACCATCAGCTACCAATCAATCCAGATTTACGGTTTCCAGATAATCCGGCACTTCCGTATGCCAATGCAACTGCTCTTCAACATGCAGTCGCATTGCATCCGCAGCCAAGGGTTCACCATGTACGATAAAGGTCTTTTTAGGTGCAGACTCAAAGCCTTTAAGCCAAGTAATAATCTCAGAGTAATCAGCATGCGCTGAAAGATTGGTGATGGATTCCACGCTCGCCTTCACCGGCACGTATTCACCATGAATCTTGATTTCTTCGGCGCCATCAAGCATCGCTGCCCCACGTGTACCGGCTGCCTGAAAACCTGCAAAAAGAATCGTATTATTGGATTTAGGCGCAAATGCTTTCAGGTGATGCACAACGCGCCCGCCGGAAGCCATACCACTGGCAGAAAGAATAATCATGGGACCTTTCATCTGATTCAGGGCGCGTGATTCCTCAACACTGTTGACCATGCGTGCAGTACGGCTCAATGCTGCACATTCCTCTTTTGACAGACGATGTTCACCGTGGTGCTTGCTGAATATCGCTGTCGCATCTACCGCCATAGGACTATTTAAATAAACCGGAATATCCTCGGATATGGCACCTGACTTTTTAAGCAAGTGAATGTAGTACAGCAACTCTTGCGCACGACCGACCGCGAATACCGGAATCACCACTACGCCCTTACGCTTGACGGTTCTATTAATGATAGTTGCCAGCTTGAGCATAGGATCATCACGATCATGCAGACGATTGCCATAAGTCGATTCAAGCAGCAGGTAATCCGCCTGCTTCACCTGTACCGGCGGTTTCATCAGAATGTTATTAGGGCGGCCAATATCACCTGAGAACAATACCGATGTTTTTTTATTGTGGATACGTGCAAATGCCGAGCCCAGAATATGCCCGTTACGATAGTACCGAAGCGTGAGATCATCACCGATATTAACATCCTGATCGAAAGCTACTGGGGTGAGCAATTCCAGTGCCTTAAACGCGTCTTCTTTGGTGTAAAGGGGCAAAGCCGGGTGATGCTTGGAGAAGCCACGGCGGTTAGCGTATTCCGCTTCTTCTTCCTGCAGATGCGCTGAGTCAGGCAACAATATCTTACATAAATCACGCGTTGCTTCCGTACAATACACTTTGCCGGAAAAACCGTTTTTAACAAAAAGAGGCAGATAACCGGTGTGGTCAATATGCGCATGTGTCAGCACCACGGCATGCACTTCGCTGGGCTTGACTGGCAATTGTGCCCAGTTTTTCAGACGCAATTGCTTTAAGCCCTGAAACAAGCCGCAATCAATCAGTACGCGATACTTATCACTGGTCAGTAGATATTTAGATCCCGTGACAGTACCTGTTGCACCTAAAAATTTAAGTTGCATGTTATGCCCCCATTTTTAACAGCTGCTACATTTCAAACTGCTTAAACTACTCAAACTGATTTAGATTCTGTCCGAGAAAAGCTTTAATCCAATGCTACTTTGGTCTTTGCAAGTGCAGGATTAGTCGCAAAATACTTCTTGATACCTTCAAAAATAGAAGTCACCAGGGTATCCTGATATTCATCGTCATTTAATCTGCGCTCCTCTTCCGGGTTACTGATAAACGCAGTCTCCACCAGAATGGACGGAATATCCGGTGATTTCAATACCGCAAACCCGGCCTGCTCCACATGGTTTTTATGCAACTTATTGATATTACCAATCTGGCCCAGAACCGCCTTGCCAAGTTTCAGGCTATCGTTAATGGTAGCTGTCTGCGACAAATCCAGCAGCGTTCTCGCCAGCACCGGATCTTTAATGTTCAGACTCACGCCGCCGATTAAATCAGATTCATTTTCCTTTTTAGCCAGATAACGTGCACTGGCACTGGTCGCACCTTTTTCAGAAAGCGCAAACACAGAAGAGCCACGTGCGGCCGGATTGGTAAATGCATCAGCATGGATGGAAATGAAAAGATCCGCCTGAAATTTACGGGCTTTGATTACGCGGCCGTGTAAGGGAATAAAAAAATCACCATCACGCGTAAGTACAGCGCGCATATTCGGATCATTATCAATTCTGGCTTTAAGTTTCTTTGCCACTTTTAGCGTAATATCTTTCTCTCGGCTACCACTGGCTCCTATCGCACCAGGATCTTCACCACCATGCCCAGGATCAATTGCAATAGTAATTTTACGAGACCCGTTATTATCAATAACAGGCTTGGGAATATTTTTAAGATTAGCGCTATCTGGTACAAATACGGTTTTATCTGCAGTTTTTTCAATAATCTTATCGCCCGCTTTTGCAGTCACGGCGGATGCAGCCTGATTATCACTATTATTCATAGCAGACTGAACCTCCTGCATAGCTGGTTCAATCTCTGGCTTTACTTCGTCTTTCTGCGTAATAATCTGCTGCTCAATATTACCGTGCGGCAACAGCTTAGGCTCTGTGATCAATTGTGGTTGAGTCGATTGAGTAACAGGATTGGCATTAGTTGCATTGATATCAGCCGGCTTTGCACCTTGATCAAGCTCCGCAAGCATATTCATCAGCGGATCTTTAACCGGATAAATATCCAATACCAGCCTGTGTTTATACTCTCCGGCTGGAGGCAACGTAAATATCGTCGGTTTTACTTCTGCTTTTAAATCCACTACCAAGCGCACTGTACCCGGCTTGAATCTCGCAATACGCAATTGAGCGATATATGGGTCACTGCCAAGTATCTTTTCGCTCAAAGATTTTAAGGCCGGATTAACATCGACATTATCAATATCAACGACTACGCGCTCTGGGTCTTTAAGCACCGTCATCCTGTAAACGATCGGTTTACCTGCTTCCAGTGTAATACGGGTATAGTCCTGCGCCGGCCATACACGCGCAGCAGTGACTATATTACCGGCAGCATAAGCCGTCTGCATGGTAAAAAAACCAAGCATCATTGTCAGGCTTAAAAATACAGAACAAAAGCGTTTAACCATAAATCTTTCTATGCAGCGAATCATGAAGTACTGAATCATATTATAAATATTTAACATAGCTATTTAAGCTTAATGTGTTGAATACACTGCTGCCCACGTACAGTGTGCGCAGATACATGCACAGTACGTCCATCAGCTTTGATATCAAAGTTGATTTCAATATCTGGCTCAGGCAACACCTGTGCTGCCTTTTCAGGCCACTCAATCAAACACACGCTATGGGCATTGAAGTGATCCCTGAATCCAGCGGCTTCCCACTCTTCTTCATCGTTAAATCGATATAAATCAAAATGATACAGATTTAATGGTGAAGAATGGCCATCGAGCATTTCATAAGGCTCTACTAATGTATAGGTTGGGCTCTTCACTCGCCCCACATAGCCCAAGCCCCGCAGCAGTCCGCGCACCAGTGTAGTTTTGCCAGCGCCTAAATCCCCATGCAGATAAATGGTCAGTTCAGGCACAATCACCTTTGCAACAGCAGCGCCAAACGCAATTGTTGCCGCTTCATCTGCTAAATCAAGTGTAAAATCATTTTCCATGACCGACTCCGCAACTCATTCTACCAAACAAAAAATGCAAGCACTGAGCACCAGCATTAAAAACTGGGGCTTGGCACTGGGCTTCAATCATATCGGCATCACCGATACTGACTTGCATGAGGCCGAGGCCAGACATGAGGATTGGATTAGAAAAGGTTTCCATGGTGAAATGGATTATATGGCAAAACACGGCGTTAAGCGCACCCGCCCTGCCGAATTAGTGCCAAATACACTGCGTGTAATTGCAGTACGCCTGGATTACCTGCCACCGAATGCAACTGATAGTGAAAGCGTTCTTCAAAACAGCGAAAAAGCTTTTATTTCACGCTATGCGCTAGGGCGTGATTACCATAAAGTACTGCGTAACAAGCTACAAAAACTATGTGAAAAAATACAGGCTGAACTACCCAACTTTAATACAGATAGCTTTGAATACCGTGTATTTACAGACAGCGCACCGGTACTCGAAGTCGCTCTGGCAGAAAAATCCGGACTAGGCTGGCGCGGCAAGCATACCTTGCTGATTAATAAAGAACGCGGCTCATGGTTTTTTCTAGGCGAGATCTACACCAACCTGCCGCTGGCGATTGATGCACCTGCAAGCAACCACTGCGGCACCTGCTCAAGCTGCATGGAGGTATGCCCGACCCAAGCTATTACTGCACCCTATGAAGTAGATGCGCGGCGCTGCATCTCTTACCTGACCATTGAACTTAAAGGCAGCATACCACTGGAACTGCGCCCGCTGATTGGCAACCGTGTGTATGGCTGCGATGATTGCCAGTTGTTCTGCCCATGGAACAAGTTTGCTGAGATTACCAAAGAAACGGATTTTGCAGTAAGAAATGGTCTGGATGACATCAGCCTGATTGAATGTTTTAACTGGAGCGAAGAAGAATTCAAAGCCAACATGGCAGGCAGCGCCATTTACAGGATTGGTTATGAACAGTGGCTGCGCAATATTGCTGTTGGTCTGGGGAATGCAAAGTCCTCACCAGAGATTATCGCAGCACTGCAATCACGCATTGATAATGCCTCTGAAATGTTGCGAGAACATATAAACTGGGCGCTTGATAGTCAGCTTAACCAAACTAAGTAATTTAAACGCATTACTGATACCGCAGTGCCTCAATCGGATTCAGACGCGCAGCTTTACGTGCCGGGTAAAACCCGAAAAATATACCGACGCTGGCAGCCACTGCAAACGCCAGCGTAATTGATTGCGTGGTCACAACTGCGTCAGTACCGGTGAAACTCTTCACGAGCATTGCCCCGCCTACGCCTATTAATATACCGATCACACAGCCGACGATAGAAATTACAAACGCTTCCAATAAAAATTGCAGCAGAATATCGCGCTCACGGGCGCCGATTGCCATACGAATGCCGATTTCGCGCGTACGTTCTGTCACCGATACCAGCATGATATTCATAATGCCAATACCGCCCACTAACAATGAAATTGAAGCAATCGCACCCAGCAGCAGCGCCATGGTGCGCGTAGTTTCAGCAGCAGTGTTTGCAATTGCGGTCAGGTTGCGCACAGAAAAATCACTGTCTGAGCCTTCACGGATATTGTGACGCTGGCGCAGCAGGTTATTGATATCTTCTTCTGCCTGCGGCATGGCTTTATCTGATTCAGCCTGCACCATCATCATTCTGACACTGCCGGGCACCTGATTACCGAATAGTTTACGCTGTGCTGTAGTGAGCGGCACAATAATGGTATCGTCCTGATCTCTGCCATCCAGACTCTGGCCTTTGGGGTTCAGCACCCCTACTACCAGAAATGGGCTCTGCTTGATTCTGATGGTTTTACCTACCGGGTCAGTATCATCGCCGAACAGATTATCTGCAACGGTTTTACCGATCAGTGCAACACGCGTGGCAGAGCGCATATCGGAGTTGGAAAATACATAACCGTCATCAATCACCCAGTCACGAATTTCCATATAGCTTGGCGTAGTACCGATGATCGATGTGTTCCAGTTATTGCCGGCATAAATCACCTGTGCACTGCCCATTGTGGTTGGTGCCACGCCTGCGACACCGTCTAACTCAGCAATCGCATCCGCATCTTTTACATTTAAAGAAAGCGCATTACCGGTAGCTGACCTTGCCCCAGCAGTATTAGGCGGGCCGGATAGCACAATAAATAAATTACTGCCCATGGAACTGATGGACTTTTTGATGGATTGCTGCGCACCTTCACCGATTGCCATCATCATGACCACAGCGCCTACACCTATCATCATGCCGAGCATGGTTAAAAAGGTACGCATGCGATTTGCACCCATGGCGTGCCATGCTTCACCCAGCATTGCCGTAAACATCAGCTTACCTCCATCACGGCGGACTGCGCATAACTGTCATGCACGATTTTTCCATCCAGAAAGCGCACCTGTCGTTTTGCATGTTCGGCAATATCAGTTTCATGCGTAACCAATACGATAGAAATACCCTCTTTATTCAGGCTATCAAATAGCTGCATAATTTCTTCACTGGTCTTGCTGTCCAGATTTCCTGTCGGTTCATCGGCCAGAATCAGCCGCGGCTCGTTGACCAGTGCGCGTGCAATCGCCACACGCTGCTGTTGCCCGCCTGATATCTGGCTCGGTCGCGAGTTAAGGTAACTGCCCAAGCCGACTTTAATCAGCACCTGTTCTGCGCGCTCGTGCCGCATTTTTTTGTCTACGCCGGAATACACCAGCGGTAGCGCTACGTTATCAAGCAAATTGGAGCGGGCAAGCAGATTAAAGCCCTGAAACACAAAACCGATGGTCTTGTTTCTAAGCTGCGCCAAGTCATTGCCCGACAACTGCGATACCTGATGCCCATCCAAAAAGTACTCGCCAGCAGTGGGTCGATCCAGGCAGCCCAATATGTTCATGAAAGTGGATTTCCCGGAGCCTGACGGCCCCATGATCGCCACGTAATCGCTACGCTCAATAGTCAGGTTCACATCTTTAAGCACAGGAAAAGCACCAGCCGCAGTCTGGTAATCTTTGTATATCTGACGCACTTCAATCACGTAACTCATGTTATATATTTTGGCTACCGGTGATTAAAACATTCTCGGTGCACGCATGGTGTTACCTGATGCCTGACCATCTGCCTGCGCATTACCGGTAATGACCTGGTCACCTGATTTCAATGTGTCACTGATGATTTCAGTCAGCTTGCCATCAGTAATACCTACTTTCACCTCTCGCAGTTGCGGCTTACCATCCTGTAGCACAAAAACTTTACCGCGCCCGAAACCGCCTGTTTCGACTGTTTCAGCAGATTTCCTTCTGCCGCCTTTAGCTGGCATCTGTTTTGTGCCATTGCCATTAGCTGCAGATTTGCTGCTATCGTCATTATTATCAAGCTTGGGCTTGTAACGCAGTGCAGCATTTGGCACCAGCATGACGTTATCATGTTTGGCAAACACGATACTCACATAAGCAGTCATGCCCGGCAGTAGAATCTGCTCTGGATTATCCACAGAAATCACTACATTATATGAAACCACATTAGACGTCGTTACCGGGTTTAAGCGTATCTGCTTCACCACGCCTTCAAAATTAAGGTTGGGAAACGCGTCCACACTGAATTTTGCCAGCTGGCCAACCTTGATGTTGCCGATATCGGCCTCAGCAAAACTGGTATCAATCTGCATTTTGGATAAATCCTGTGCGATCTTGATCAGTGTTGGCGTCTGAAAGCTTGCAGCTACCGTCTGCCCCAGGTCAATCTGACGGTCGATCACAATACCTGACACCGGTGAACGAATAATGGAATAGGACAAATTAGTTCTATCACGCTGCAATTGAGCACGTGCAGTTTCGAGCACAGCTCTGGCAGATTTCAAGGCCTGCACTGACTGATCCAGCTCCTGTCTCGAAACATATTCCTGCTCAAATAATGAGCGCATTCTAGCTTCATTGGCTTTGGCGAACTCAACTGAAGCTTCAGCATTACGCACATTGCCCTGCGTTTGCGCGATCTGCGCTGTAAACAAGGCATCATCAAGCTCCAGCAGCACCTGCCCTTTTTCTACCTTATCGTTAAAATCTACATACAGCTTGCTGACGCGGCCAGAAACCTGTGTACCTACACTGACCAGCGTTACCGGATTAATAGTGCCGTTGGCAGAAACGGACTGCTCTATGTCACCCTGCGTCACGGTTCCGAACTTGTACATATCTTCCGGTTTGACTTGTTTACTATTTTTGTAAAAATAATATCCGCCTGCCAGCAGTGCTATCACTATTAAAGAAAAAATAGATTGTTTAATGATTTTTCTCATGAATTTACTTTTTACTCGTTGACATGCGTTTTAGTTGACTTGCGTTTTAAAAGTTGGCTTCTGTAACTGCCGTGCCGCCATCCGGCAAGGACTGAATCATCACGCTATCAAGCGTACCAATAGCTTGCGCTAATGCGGCACGCGCAGTGTTGCGGTTGAGGTCAGCCTTGATTTTTTGCTGATTTGCGCTTGCTAAAGCACTTTGTGCATTGAGCGTATCAATGATATTGCCAACCCCAGCTTTATATCGACCAAGTGCTACGCGTGCTGACTCTGTTGCGCTGTTAACCAGCACCTCGGCAGATTTGATCGTTTCATGCGCGGTACGCAGATTCTGAAAAGCAGTCCAGACATCCAATGATATCTGCAGTTTTAATTGATCGCGCTGCGCTTCTCTGACTTCTGCAGTCGCCTCTGCAGAGCGTATTCTGTAACTTGGCGCATAGCCGGAGAAAATCGGTACCGTTACGGTCAAACCTAAGGTTGCGCTATTGGTAGAAGATAAATTGCTGCCATCTTGAAAGCTGTTAGACACGCCTACAGAAACAGTTGGCTTAGCCGCAGCGCGACTTGCCATAATACCCGCTTTTGCCGCACTCACCTGCGCTTCACTCGCTACCAGATCAGGACGGCGTACACGCGCATATTCGATTAGCTGGTTAATATCGCGCTCAATTTCACTGGTATTGACTGGTGAATTTACGCTAGGCACCAGATTAAGCGGCACATTGGCATTCATACCCATTACATTGGCCAGAATGCCGTAATCAGTTTTAAGTGCACCTTCTGCGCTGATTCTATTTAGCATCGCCTGTGCGTAAGCCGTTTCTGCCTGTAACTTGTCTGCCGGTGTAGAAACGCCAGCCTTATATTTCGCTTCAGCCGCTTTAAAGCTTTCAAGGTTAAATCGCTCGGCTTGCTTGGTTGCCTCAAGCAAGGCAATGTCACTCTGTACCTGATAATAAGCTTTTACGGTTGCCAGCAATATATTCTGCACGACAGCGCTCTGTGTTGCGCTAACTGCATTGAGTAACTGGCGTGCATTTTCAAGTGCAGCATCACGGTTACCGAAATCATAAAGCAGATACGATGCAGCGAGACTATTACTCAGGTTACTGAACTCACGCCCCCTGCTAGCAGATTCAGGGTTCACAAAATTTTGATTCACCCCGAAACTGTCAGTAAGCGTTGGCAGAAAGGCTGATTTTGCAATGCCTAACTGTGCTGCCTGCACCTTGGCATTTGCATAAGATTCACGCGTCTGCGGATTGTTGCATAGCGCCGCTTCAGTAACATCTGCCAAAGTCAGCGCTTTACTAAAATCCAGATCCGCACAGGACTGTCCTGCGATTTCAGGTTTAAAACCTACACCATATACCGCCGGCGGCAACTCCAGTGAAGTAGACAATGGATCGCTATCTGTATACCAGATCGAGCCTGCAGTCGCCACCTGCGGAGCTATCATCAGGCCTGATAACAGTGTCAAAATAAAATATCTATTTAACATTAAAAGTATTCTTGAAAATTCGATTCAGCATTAACAACCTTTCTCGTTAAAGCACTGGTAACAAATACTAATCACAAGCACAGGTTTTAAAAAATTGTCAGCTTGGCAATATTTTAAATCTAAACTAGTTATGTAATTACTTATCGAGCAAGCGACAAACCTAATCGCAACTGCGTATCGCTATAACGGTTGTAATCGATTAAAGTTTCACCATACCCGTCCATCAACTGTAAATGTATAAAGGTGCCGGTGCGACCGAATAATTTATCACTGATCGGATATGAAAAATCAATCTGTCCAGAAGCGTGTCCGCTAGTACCCTGGCGATAGAGTGCAGTCACGATTGCACCATCTTCACGACCATAGCGTGCCTGAAAATCCACATAGCCACGATATTTATAAATATCCGTATTATCTGACTTTTCGAGATACTGATAGAATTTTGGCGATAAGGTCAGTCTTCTACCATGTGCAAAATCAAAATGCCATGTTGGTTTTACAAAAGCAGTGTTGATAGAGCGTGAATCTGCGCCATCACGTCCGTTAGATTCATGTTCAAGACCTGCACTCCAGCCATCAGGAATCATTCCTCTACCGGCACCGGACCATTTGTAATAGACACTGGGTCGATAACTTGTATCCTCAAATGGGCTGGAGTTTCCACCAAGATCCCACAAGCTGGTTTGCGTATAAGCAAAATACAGATTGCTTAAAGGCGGCAAGTATTGAGCAACTCTGGCATCCGGATCGAACGGTCGATATTTAAAACTAAGCTGAAACCTTGCATCAAAATTTCGTTCAGATGATGAGCCCACCAAAAAATACAACGGCTCATTAGCCGAAAGTGGAGGCTCATCTCCGGGTTGCGCCAGAACTACGGTAGCAGCGCTAGTCTCTGCCGGTTTTACTTCATCTTTTACATCTGTTGTAGCAGCAATTTCGAGCCGCCCGATATCATCATCACTTTCTGCGAGCATCAGCATACGGTTAGACTTATAACCCACAAGCTCTGCGCGTACCACACCGATAAACTTAACCTTTGGTATGCCTGCATAAGTATTTATCGCGCCATTCACAGCACTATTTCCAATGCGCTTTAACTCTACTACTTCAGAAGCACCAGAACCGGAAAGATCTAAATTAATACTATCTGGCCAGGTAGTAAAGTTATCAGGCCTAATCACCTCAACTGAAATCTTCTGTCCGGTATTAAACGCCTCACTTTGGGTTGCAATCAACCACTTATCAGCGGCATGGGATGTCATGGATAGCCCTGACATCAGGAAAAACAATAAGAAAGTCACCTTTTTCATACTCATATATAACTTTCTGTTATCAAATTTTACAAAAATTCTTAAATAAATTAATGACCGGAAGCTTGCTGTCTATAGACCGCCAACCAACCATCTAATTCATTATGGCACGATTATTGATTTAAGCCGCTTGCAATTGAGTCTTGCAAGATAGCAAAATTAAAAACAGATACAAAAATTTTGCACCATAAAAAAGTACGCACATCAAACATACAAGCTAGCCAAAGGCTTGATAAAAAGTAAAATCGTCCATCTATATATCAATGTGTAACGAATAGAATTCATCTACAATTTACCTTCATGATTTCACGTAAAAATAATTCAAGCGCATTTACGCTAAATTTGCTTTGGGCTTCCACATTTCTGGTTATTTACGCTTTATATACTGACAGAACGGCGTATTGATGCTGCCAATGAATTACGCCACTACTCTTTCCTGTTAGCAAACGAATTACGCCAGTCTTCCGATGACCTCACCCGCGCCGTACGTACCTATGTAGCAAGGTGACCCAATTTATAAGCAGCACTACTCTGAAATGATCGAGATACATAATGGCAAGCGCGCACGCAAGCCTGATTACCATATTGCTTACTGGGATTTCCATGCACAAAACGATCAGCATTTGAACCTGGAGTCGGGCGAAACTATTCCGCTCATGGAATTAATACGTAGAGCAGGATTCAGTGAAGAAGAACTGGCGAAACTCTAAGTTTGAAACTTATGTGAGAGAATCAGCTGCTATCAGATCAGCATAAAACTTGGCTGAAAGCATTGCTAATAAGATCATTGATAGCTGACGTTGATATTTAACGTTAATTTTTGGGCATTACAGTTTACTATGTGCCAGCATTGCCGCTCCGATAATCCCGGCTTCATCATCCATATCAGAAATGCGCACATTCACTTTACCACGCAAGGCAGGAATCAAATCCTGATCCAGCCTTTGTTCAAAAGCCTGCTGCATGCATTGCCAGCCCGCACTCATACCGCCGCCGACTACGATGTCAGTCACATCAATTACTTTGAGAATATGCGCCAAGGCCTGCGCCAGAGACTCACCCGCCAAACTGTAAGCAGCCATCGCATGCTGATCGCCAGATTTGGCGCGAGCAGCAATTTCTGCAGCACTGCAATGCTCACCGCTCGCCTCTTGGTAACTAAGCGATACTCCGCTAGCCGAAGCATACTGTTCCATACAGCCATGATTGCCGCACCCGCACAAGCGGCCAGCAGGAACAGTGATGATATGCCCCACCTCCATTGCAACACCGTGCTGCCCCTGAAATGGCTGCCGATTCAATATAAGCCCACCACCTACTCCTGTGCCAAGACCGAGATACAGCAGATTATTGACAGATTGAGGGGTTGTTGCAAACTCCCCATAGGCAGCGGCCAGCGCATCATTCTCAGTAATGACAGGTAAGGCGATTAACGCACTAAGGTCTGTGCTTAAATCAACATTACTTAAACCTGGCAGGTTAGGGGAAAGAGAGATTTTCTGCGTATGCGGGTCAATAAATCCGGGAAAACCAATACCCACAGCAGCGACTGCCGGATATTTTGCACGAACGAAATTAACTGCTGCGGCAATAGTAGTTAAAATCTTATACCATGCCTGCTCAGGATCATTTTGATGTGCCTTGCAAAAACTCGAAAAATCCGCCTGATAGCGGATTTCATCAAGCAATTCTGCACGTTCAACCTGGCCCCCGGTTTCATTGCATTGCACTTTGTATTGCACTACGCCCAAGCGCAGGTTAGTTCCGCCAACATCAATGCCTATCATCAATGTCATTGCTTAATCTCGTCCTGAACTTTCAACCAGGTTCTTGAATAAATACTTTTGCTCATCCGTAAGCTGTTGCCAACTGAAACGCCAATGCCAGTTTCCAGTTGCGGTGCCAGGGATATTCATCCTATGCGTAGTGTCCAGCGCTAAAATATCCTGCATAGGAATAATTGCCAGATTCGCTTTTGACTTCATTGCCATTTCAATCAATGCGTTGAGAATATTCGGCTCTTGATCCTGCCATAAGTCCTGATCATGATGTGCGCGTAAATGTGCATGCACATGTTCCAATTGACTGTCATCCATAGTGCTATGCCAACCAACCGTGGTGTCATTATCGTGTGTGCCGGTATAAACGACACTGTCAGGTTCAATGTTATGCGGCAGATAAGGATTATCCGACTCACCGCTGAACGCAAATTGCAGGATTTTCATGCCGGGCAAATTGTATTTTTTTCTTAATGCTTCAACTTCATCAGTAATGATGCCCAAGTCTTCAGCTACCAGATCAAGGTTTGGCAGAGCCGCTCTAATAGCAGCAAGCAAAGCATCACCCGGTGCCGCTACCCACTCGCCATTAATCGCGGTATCTTCATTCACAGGAATTTCCCAAGCCGCTTCCAAGCCTCTGAAGTGATCAATACGCACAATATCAAACAATTCGCTCTGCGTAGTCATACGCGCAACCCACCAGGAGAATTTTTTCTTGGCCATAGCCTCCCAGTTATAGTGCGGGTTACCCCAACGCTGACCGGTCGCTGAAAAATAATCCGGCGGCACACCTGCTACCACAGTCATGTTCTGCTCAGCATCCAGCTTAAAGAGATATGGATGCGACCATACATCGGCACTATCGTAGGCGACAAAAATCGGTATATCCCCGAACATTTTAATGTTCTTTTGATTTGCATATTTCTTAAGCGCCATCCACTGCGTAAAAAATATGAACTGCGTGAATTTAATCACAGCGATTTCCTGCGCCAGCTCTTCTCTAGCTTCTCTTAACGCAGGAATATATCGTTTTTTATAGACTTCGGGCCATGCATGCCAGCCAGCCTGATTAAATTTTGTACGCAGTGCTAGAAACAGGGCAAAATCATGCAGCCAATCAGCCTGCTTATCACAAAAGTTCATAAAATCCGTGAACTCATGTGGATCAGAGCGCTCAGCAAAAGCTGAATATGCCTTTGCCAGCAATTGCGCTTTATCTGTGATCAGACCGCTCAAATCTTCTTTTTTCAGCAGTCCCTGCGCATGCAAACTCTCAAGACTAATAAAATCAGGATTTCCAGCATGCGCAGATAGACATTGATACGGAGAGTTATCAGCATGCGTCATATTGATCGGCAGTGTCTGCCAGACAGTTGCGCCAATTTCGTGCAAAAAATCTACAAAGCGGTAAGCTTCAACACCAAGGTCACCGGTGTAGTAATTACTCGGCAATGAACTAATGTGAAGCAGTACACCGGCACCGCGTTGATTCTTCGATGATACTCTAGCTGGCAATGTCATAGATGTTTCTTATTCTTAAAAGTACGTACTTCAATTTATAAAACTCAAATCTGAACCTGAGTTCAGAGCTTGAATTTTCACTGTTTATTGCACGACTAAATCAAACATAGCAGCTTGTAATATTGGCATTACATGTTATGACTGCCCTCGCCTCATGGTGCCTGCATTCTCTGAGTTACCGCCACCTGCACTGATTTTCTGATGCAGCACATCTGGTACAGGCTGACCAAGCAGTTTGTACAAGTTAATTAAATTACGACGATAAAGCTGGTCAAAACTTGCAACACTGTCTGATGCGTTATAGTCGCCGAACCACCAGAACCAGTCAGAACCTTCACAGATTGCCAACTGGCGCTCACACGCCTTGAGTTGTTCTGCAGTCAAAATATTCTGCGAAACTACACTGTCGTATGTTTTTTTCACTGCACATAACAAATCCCAAGCCAGGTTTTTGTCTTTGCTGCCTATCCAGGTACTGAAAGTGCCATACACCCAGCTACCGGCAGCAACCTGTGGTAAAACAGGCGCAGATAATCCCTGATCAGGCATGTTTTTATTTTGATACATATCAACAATGTCACTGAATGTTGTCATTTTTATATCAGGATGACTGCTCAACGCTGAATAAAGTTCAGTCAGGAAATAATAGCCGTTATAAGGAAAATACTCCCAGGCATTTTCACCATCCAGAATTACACTCACGACTCTGGGCTTATCGCTCAGATTATTCTGGTGAATACCTTCCAATGTTCGCATAAAATCACTTACCGCATCACGTGAGTGTATTTTTGCGTACTCAAAACCGATTTTGTCAGAAAGCTGATCATCCCTGAAAAAACACAGGATATCTTTTACACCGTCTGTTACACGATAAGGCTGATATAGATATTCATCTTTATTGTCATTGCTCAAATGAGACTTCAGCAGGCTGTTTGAAAGAACGGCTTGACCTGTTGCAGCCCAATCCACCCCATGTTCGGCCATTAATGACAGTGCCGCGTGTGAAACGCCGCCTTCTGCCGGCCACATACCACGCGGAATCTCTCCGAAGTGATGCTCATGAGATTTTTTTGCAGATTGCACATGCGCAACCGCTCGCGCCTGACCTCCAGGGTAAATCAAACTTTCCGGCAAAGGCGCTTCCGGCATCGCATCCAGCGTAGATCTGAAATCAAGTAACAAAGGTAGTATCGGGTGGTAATAAGGCGTGGTTGAAATCTCGATCTGTTTACGCTCCATTAATGCTTTGTAGCGTGGAATAAGATTCGAAATTGTTTCCGTGATGACAGTAAATAACTGAATACGCTCTTCATATGTGAACAGCACACCTTTAGCCATCAAGCGCTGGACTACCAGACTGTTACGGCGCAGGCTTTCACCACACCATGCCAGGTGGTACCACACCAGTAAATCAGCCTTGTACTGAGCCGATAGATAATGGAACTCATCTCCGCCACAACCTGGATTTTCTGTCATCATCGGTTCAACAAGCTGGTAAAGATGCAGCAAGCGCTGATAATGCGGAAACGGGCTCAGCATTTTTTCATGATGGCTTTTAAAACAGCTATCCACAATTAAACGGCACTGATCGTGACTGATCGTGTTCAAGTCTTCTTTAATCAGCAACGCCAGCAGTGGATCACGTATTGAATGACTTTTAAATTGCTCGGTATAATCCTCGAGCTGTTCCAACAAAATCGGCACAAAGTTAAAACTCACACGTGCGGCAGGATTAGCCTCAAGGTGATATGCCATATCACTGTAATCTTTTATGGCGTGTAAATATGTCCAGGGCAACACATACTCATTGGTCACCAGATCGCGATAGTCCGGTTGATGCATATGCCAGTACAGATTGAGATATAACTTGGGGTGTTCAGCTTTCACTTCAGAATAAACCTTAACTATTAATTGATACTTTTAAAACTTTAGAATCGGAACGAATACTTAATCACGAATGAATCACCACTCCTGATTAAGTATTCAAATTTTGAACATTTATTTTCAACTACACAACACGGTATAAGTCTTGCCCCAGCATGTCAGGCGTAACCAGTACGATGCCTTTTTCAGAAACGTAAAAACGTTTGGCATCCAGACTTAAATCTACACCTATCTGCATGCCTTCAGGAATAACACAACCTCGGTCAATCACTACATTTTTCAGAATTGTATTACGGTTGATTGTCACTTTAGGCAGTATAACCGCGCCCTGAATATCACAATAACTATGTACGCGCACATCCGAGAATAAAATAGAATTCGTCACACATGAGCCGCTGATTAAACAACCGCCGGACACCAGTGAGTCTGTAGCCTTACCTGTGCGCCCCTCATCATTGAACACAAACTTGGCTGGTGGCAACTGCTCCTGATAAGTCCAGATTGGCCAATCACGGTCATAAAGATTCAATTCAGGGATCACTTTGGTAAGCTCCATATTGGCTTCCCAATATGCATCAATCGTTCCGACATCGCGCCAGTAGAAGTTACCATTCTTGGCACCCACGCAGCTATCAGTGAAGCGGTGCGCCTGTACTTTGTATTTGTTGATGATGTAAGGAATGATATCGCCGCCAAAATCGTGCGTTGATTTTGAGTCGCCCGCATCACGAATCAACTGCTCATAGAGGAATTTTGCATTGAATACATAAATACCCATGCTGGCAAAAGCTTTGGTAGGATCATCCGGCATATGCTTGGGATTTGCCGGTTTCTCTGCAAACTCAACGACCCTGTCCGTATCGTCCACTGCCAGCACACCAAAACCTTTTGCATCTTCAAGCGGTACATTGATACACGCAACCGTCATATCCGCATTATTTCTCACATGCGTAGCCAGCATTTTGCCGTAGTCCATTTTATAGATATGATCGCCGGCCAAGATAAGAATGTATTCTGCACCGCCTTCACGCAGCAGGTCTATATTTTGATAAACGGCATCAGCAGTACCTTTGTACCACTCTTCGGAGATACGCTGCTGTGCCGGAATAATATTCACATACTCGTTAAACTCACCACGCAAAAACCCCCAGCCGCGCTGGATATGCTGAATCAGGCTCTGCGCTTTATACTGCGTAGCCACATTAATCCGGCGAATACCCGAATTAACACAATTAGATAGAGGGAAATCGATAATACGGAACTTACCGCCGAATTGAACAGCAGGCTTCGCTCGCCAGTCGGTAAGGCTTTTTAAGCGGCTCCCGCGTCCACCTGCGAGAATAATCGCGACAGTGTTTTTGGTTAAGGTACTAATAAAACGATCTGAATGTTGGTCTATTTGTCGATTTGTCGACATGATGCCCTCCTGAAGTTTGTATAGTTACTTTATTTACGCCAGCTGGGCTAACTGGCTTATTTTTACTTACGACTGCGATTGATTACATTATAATCAGCTTAAAGCACTATAATCTAGCTTAAATAGTTAAAATTTAACAAATAAAAGCTAAATTAACCTTAAATATATTAGGGGATACCCATCTTGGTAAATTCCAAAACATCTAAAGCAAACTCTCATGCGCGTCAGCTCATTTTGCATGCCAGTCATCACGACCCATTCAGCTATCTTGGGCAGCATGTAAATCATGATGACAAGGAGAATGGGTTTGTTTACCGTGCTTTTATACCAAGCGCCGGAGAGGTGTTTATTAAAAATGGCGCACTCTGGGATAAGCTGGAAAAAACACATCGAGATGGCCTGTTTGAACTCTCTTATAAAACTGCGCTAGCAACCCCAGTTCTCCTTAAAGTGCAATCAGGAGATCATAGCTATGAAATGCATGACCCCTACTCATTTACGACTAGCATCACTCAAGATGAGCTCTATTTGTTTGCTGAAGGCCGCCTAAAACAAGCATACAAAACGCTAGGCGCGCAGTTTATTACTCAGGACAAAGTTGCCGGGGTACGCTTTGCAGTATGGGCGCCCAATGCCGAACGCGTCAGCGTGATCGGCAATTTCAACAACTGGGATGGACGCATACATTCAATGCGCGCCCACGGCTCCAGCGGTGTTTGGGATATTTTCATCCCAGGTCTCACCACCAATGACACTTACAAATTCGAAATCCGCAACCGCCACAGCGGTGCTATTTTAGTTAAAACCGACCCTTATGGTTTTGAATATGAAAAGCGTCCCGGTACTGCAGCAAAAATCAGCACCAGCCATCACCAATGGCAAGACAAAGATTGGTTAATCGCGCGTAAAAAACGTGACTGGCTACATAGCCCATTTAACTGTTACGAAGTGCATTTAGGCTCATGGCAGCGTAATGCAAAAGGTCACTTTTTAACCTATCGTGAACTTGCCGAATCGCTGGTGCCTCACGTTGCAGCGATGGGTTACACCCACGTTGAATTGCTGCCAATTACAGAACACCCGCTGAATGAATCATGGGGCTACCAGACTACAGGTTACTTTGGCGTGACCAACCGCTTCGGCTCCCCGGATGATTTACGCTTCTTAATTGATGCATTCCATCAGGCCAACATCGGCGTTATTCTTGACTGGGTACCTGGGCACTTCCCGAAAGATGACTGGGCATTAGCCAGGTTTGACGGTACAGCACTCTATGAACATGAAGATCCTCGTCTGGGCGAACATCAGGACTGGGGCACCTATATTTTCAATTACGGCCGTAACGAAGTTCGTAACTTCCTGATTGCCAATGCTTATTTCTGGCTCAATGAATTCCATATCGACGGCTTACGTGTAGATGCCGTTGCGTCTATGCTTTACCTTGATTACTCACGTAAAGCCGGTGAGTGGCTGCCAAACAAATTTGGCGGACGAGAGAATCTGGATGTGATCGACTTTCTGAAGCAGCTCAATGTCATGGTTGGTGAAGACTTTCCTGGCGCATTGACCATTGCCGAAGAATCCACTGCATGGCCGATGGTGTCACGCCCCGTCTATTTGGGCGGATTAGGCTTTAACATGAAGTGGAATATGGGTTGGATGAATGACACCTTAAGCTACATCGAAAATGACCCTGTGCACAGACGTTATTACCATGACAAACTGACTTTTGGTCAGCTGTACGCCTACTCAGAAAATTTTGTACTGCCTTTTTCTCATGATGAAGTCGTGCATGGTAAAAAATCATTGCTGGACAAAATGCCAGGTGACACCTGGCAGAAGTTTGCCAACCTGCGTCTACTGATGACCTATCAGATGACCTCCCCCGGCAAAAAACTCAACTTCATGGGCAATGAATTCGGGCAAGGCCGCGAATGGAATGTAAACAGCAGTCTGGACTGGCATCTGCTTGGTGACAGCTACCCAGGACACCAGTGGCATCAGGGCATACAAAAACTGAACGCTGATTTAAATAATCTGTACAAAGATCTTAGAGCACTGCACACATTGGATTTTGAAGTACAGGGTTTTGAATGGATAGACTGTCACGATACAGAACAATCAATTATCAGTTATCTAAGACGCGGTTTGGACAATAGTTTTGTTATAATAGTGCTTAACTTTACGCCTGTTTTAAGAAACGCTTACCGCATCGGTGTTCCACAAGCTGGAAATTACCAAGAGATTTTCAACAGTGATGCCGGCTATTACGGCGGTAGCAACCAAGGGAACGGCGGCGGATTAAGCACCGAAAATGTGGCATGGATGCATCATAATCAATCGCTGGTAATCACCCTGCCACCACTGGGCGGGATTGTTCTACAAATTAAATAACTCATTGAATAAAAAACATTAAATATATAAATGGCTACACTTCATAAACTTCCGGTATGGCAAAAACTTAATCAACATCAACAAAACATCGCATCACTGCATATGCGCGATTTATTCGCACAGGATGCTAAACGTTTTGATAAATTCAGCCTTAAATTTGCTGACATTCTGTTTGATTACTCAAAACATCGTATTACCGATGAAACGCTGCCTATGCTATTTCAGCTGGCACGTGAAGCCAAGATTGAAGACTGGCGCGACAAAATGTTTGCTGGTGAAAAAATCAATATTACAGAAGACCGCGCAGTACTGCACACTGCTTTACGCAACCGCGCAAATACTCCAGTACTGGTAGACGGCCACAATGTAATGCCGGACGTGAATGCTGTATTAGCGCAAATGCGTGAATTTTCAGATAAAGTACGTAATGGTAGCTGGACAGGTTATACCGGCAAACGCATTACTGATGTTGTTAACATTGGTATTGGCGGCTCTGATTTAGGCCCGGTCATGGTATGCGACGCACTGAAGCCATACTCTAGCCCTGATTTGAACGTACATTTCGTTTCAAACATTGATGGTGCACATTTAATGCGTGCACTCAATGTATGCAACCCGGAAACGACACTTTTCATTGTCGCTTCAAAAACCTTCACAACACAGGAAACCATGACCAATGCCCGCTCTGCACGCACATGGTTCCTGAAATCAGCAAAAGATAATGTACACGTTGCCAAGCACTTTGTAGCGCTCTCAACCAATGCAAAAGCTGTAGAAGATTTCGGTATAGATACTGACAATATGTTCGCCTTCTGGGACTGGGTCGGTGGTCGCTATTCACTGTGGTCTGCTATCGGCTTATCTATCGCGCTATATGTTGGCATGGATAATTTTGAAGAATTGCTTACCGGTGCCTTTGAAATGGATCAGCACTTCAGAACAGCGCCACTTGAGCAGAATATGCCGGTGATCATGGCCCTGATCGGTGTCTGGTATAACAACTTCTTCCATATCGATACGCAGGCTATACTGCCTTACGACCAAGGTTTGGCTCGCTTCCCGGCTTATCTGCAGCAGGCTGACATGGAAAGTAACGGCAAATTCATCTGTCGTGACGGCACACGCGTGCCATACAAAACCGGCCCGGTTGTTTGGGGTGAGGCTGGCACTAACGGTCAACATGCGTTTTATCAACTGATTCATCAGGGCACACAGATTGTGCCTGCTGACTTTTTAATGCCAGTACATAGCCAATATAAAGTCGGTGACAATGGCAATACACATCACAAGATTCTGCTTGCTAACTTTTTGGCACAAACGCAATCACTGATGCTGGGCAAAACCAAAGACCAAGCACGCGCTGAACTTGAACAGCAAGGGTTAAGCGGAGAAGCACTGGAAAATCTGCTGCCGCATAAAGAGTTTGAAGGTAATCGCCCTACCAGCTCTATCATGTTCGACAGACTGACACCTAACACCTTAGGTAAACTGATTGCCCTATATGAACACAAAATATTCGTACAAGGCATTATCTGGGATATCAACAGTTACGACCAATGGGGTGTTGAATATGGCAAGCAAATTGCACAGCAAATCCTGCCGCAATTGATTAGCGATGAAGTCGTCACTAATTACGACAGCTCTACCAATGGGTTAATTAACTACACCAAATCAATACTCTAGCGCATCTTTACAACGTGCTGGCATCTCAAACTTACTAAGGCCATATATGTCGAAATGCCGATTGAATGTTTTTTTAACTTTAATCGGCATTTCTGTCAGCTTTCCAGTCCTAGCCACCAATGGTATTAACCTTATTGGTTTTGGCACAGAATCCACCCTGATGGGGGGGGCGGACACAGCGGTAGCGCGGGATACCAGCGCGTTGAATACCAACCCCGCAGGCTTAGCACAAATCTCCGAACGTACATTTGATGGATTTGGTTCTTTGCTGCGCACAACTGACCTGGCACATGAAGATGCCTTGAATAATCAACATGCTGACAATCGCTATACCCTATTAGCAGGGGGTGGTTATGCGCAGCCGTTGCAAAATACACCGTGTAGCGTCGGCGTGGGATTTTTCACACAAGGTGGTGCAGGTGCGGTGTTTAAACATATCAATACTGCTTTTGGCACCAATGATGAAATGTCTTCATTATTCGGCATCGCTAAAATCACTCCCGGATTCGGCTGTCAGGTCACTGACAATCTCTCTATTGGTGCCAGCCTGAGCTTGGTATATGCAACCATCGAACAAAAGTTTTTTTATGACACCTCCAACCCTGTATTTTCAGGCTTTAAGAATGAAGGCGCCAGCGCACTGCGCTTGGGCTTAAAACTAGGCGCTCAATACAAACTCAATGATGCATGGACCTTAGGGGCAAGTTATACAGAAAAAACCGAATTGCCACTCACTGACGGCACAGCAAAATTTAATATGTCAGGTGCAGGCTTAGGTATTGTTAAATACAACAATTTAAGTGTTAAAGGCTTTGCATTACCGCGAGAAGTAGCAATCGGCCTAGCATTCAAACCGAACGAAGACTGGCTGCTGTCTGCAAAGGTAAATTGGGTCAACTGGTCTGATGCAATCAATGACGTAACTACATCCGCGACCGATCCTAGTAATGCACTCGCTCCACAATCAATTGTGACTGTGAGTCCGCAGAACTGGCATAACCAGATTGTTTACGCACTGGGTGCTGCTTATAGCTATGATGATTTGACCACGCTATATGCTGGCTATAACTACGGTAAAAATCCAGTACCGGAAAAGAACTCTAGTCCATTGTTGGCAGCAATTCTGGAAAGCCACGTTACACTAGGTTTTGCGAGAAAACTCAATGACACCTGGAAACTCACCAGTGGTATTGAATATCTGCTCCCGGCAAAAGTCACTTACGATAGCCCGCTATTTGGCAATAACGCAGAAGTACGCAATGAAGGCGCATTTTTTCACTTTATGTTGAGTAAACGCTGGTAGTGGCAGACATTAAAAAGCCTCTTGCATCACCGCAAGAGGCTTTAATTTTGTAAGTGATTAAATCAGGTTCGTTTGATTTAGCTCAGGCCTAACTAGATTTTTCATTAGCCAATAAGCTAGTATTAAAACCAAACACCTTGCCAGACCATATAAAAATTAACCAGGCCAGTATGCCAAACGGCAAATATCCGAAATAACCAAGCAAAGGCATTTCTGCAAATATATGGATTACATTCACGTAAGGAATGTCATACATCCAGTAATTTGGGTTAGTCATAGGCGTGGCCGGATGCGCACTACCATAGTTCCAAACTTCCCAGAAAAATCCATTCAACAATGTACTTAGCGCCATTAGCAACATCGGGCTCCAATTGCCATTGGCTAACGCTGTAAATGGCGTCCAGATTTTGAGTGCGATAAGCAAACCGGCAAAGCCAAGGAGCGGGCCAATCCACATAACCCAAAATAGCGGGTAAGGATAAAACACCATAGCGAATATAAGAATAAAGCTCAAGTACAGCAAGGGCTTACCAGGAAGGTTTAATTTGGGCCCTTGTGCATAGCGCGCAACAAGCTTAGGGAAACAATTGAGCAAGGTATACCACTCAAAAATTGCAGGCCATACCGTGGTATAGGCAATGATATATAGCCAGACAATGGTTGAATGGCTTAACTCAGGCATTGTGCTGTTTGGATAGTACCAGTTACCAAGTGCAAAATAATCAAAATACTCAAAGAAGAACCAGCCACCAAGAGACACTGCAGCGCTGATAAGCAGTGTTTTTGGACGGTTGGCGAATAGAGAATACCCACCCGAAAAGCGATAACTCAAGCCATCAAGCGCGAAAATAAAGCCCCACCATAATGGCGTAAAAGCATAATAAACCAGGCTGCCAAACACAGTTTCACGCGCCCACATCAGCCACCAAAAGAACAGTGTTGTAACAAGACCCAACCAGAACCAGATTGGCAAACTTTTGCCGGGAGGTTCTGGTTGCGGCTTAAGCTGACTAAAACCAAACCATTGCGGGAAAATCAGAAAAATAATGAAAGCTATTTCTATAATTGCCAGCAGGATAAAAATAGTTAAATTAAACCCGGGGGGATCTGCTACAAAAAGAGGCGGGAATACACCAAACCCTGGCGGAAGATGTGTTTCAGGATAGGCAAACCACGAAGCCAACAAAGGTAATAAAGCCATAATAACAACAGGTACGACAAGTGCTAAACGCAACGATTTATTGGACACAACTCCCCCTTTTTAATTTATTGTAGCTAATGCATTTGAAACCGAGCTTCTGTATTTTTTATACACTTGCTTCTTGATTAGATTTTAGCTCCGCTTGAGTCTTATTGGCTTTACGTAACCTTTTATTTTCATACATACGCTCATCCGCCATACGCAACAGGCTAGCGATGTTGTCTGCCTCATATCCATATACAGACCCAGCGCTTGCACCTGCAAACTCAAACCCATTTAACCGCATTGTATGTAATGCATCTTCCAAGGCCTTTTCAACCCTCGGCAAATTATCACTGAAACTGAGCACCGCAAATTCATCACCACCAAGGCGATAAAGTTTTATATCATTACCCAAAGTTTTTTGATAACACACCCCAAAATTACATAACAAATCATCCCCACGTTCATGGCCGTACATATCATTGTAGAATTTCAAGCCATCTAAATCGATAAAAGTCAGGTTACCAAACAGCGGCATATTCACAATCTCTTTAGCAAGCGCATGACGATTAGGGAGGCCGGTCAACGCGTCAGAGAGTGCAGTTTTAACGCTTAACTCCAGCGCAGATAGTGCACTTTCTTTGTCCCTGACCAATTGTGAGAACTGAAAGGATAATACTAGCGCGAGTAACATCACCTCAATAGCCACACTTACCAAACCCATGTGCTCAATATAGAAAGTGTATTGGTCCTCAATTTTGGAAAGGCTGATAGTAATTAAACCTAAAACAAAAAACATACTGATTGCAACCAAATAACGTTTGGCTGTTGGGTTGTGTCGTATGCTTTTAGTAATTGCAGCCACCAGGCCGTAACATAAAAATATGCCTACACCGTAACGAGACAACTCTAAAGCCCAATTGGGGAACACAAATCCCAAGCCAATAAAGACGCACATTACGCTAACAATTGCGATTCCTGCCTGACACAGGCGACTTTTAGTCTCACATTTAATTTCCAACAAAGCCATGACGAATATTACGTAGGCAACATTTGAAAATAAAATCGGCATCGTGGCCCAGTACAATGAATGCACTGCAAAGATATCGTTTAATACAAGTAAAGTGGCGCTGTTGAATAAGAAATTGCCGAGGATAAAACTTGCATACATGCCTTCTGCCAAACGATTGCGTAACGTAGCAAGTACCGCGTAATAAATACCTAAACCGAAAAATATGCCCAAACATAGCAATGTGAGTGTATTGCCATATTTAATGGATTGCTGATAATTAGCGCGAATATCTATATAGGGTTCTGGGATTGCCAGAAAATTGGAGGAAATAATTTCCGTCATCAGCTTGTAACTGCCTTTATCTAAGGCGATTTCTCTACCATGCCTGATAAAAAACGGATTAAGTGTTTTGTTTTCTATACCACCCTGTACATCAGCGATTAATTGATTTTTCGAATTGTAAATACGATGTCTGAATTGCGCGATAGTGCTGGTATTTTTAAAATCAACGACATATGAAGCAGATTCCGAAATATTAAAATCAGCCTTGTAAAGATAATGACCACCCGTGCGGTTGATATCATCAACCACTTGCAGATTGCTCTCTGCTGTAGGATCAACTAAGAAACGTTCTTTTGCAACGTATGCATTGACTGAATGCCAAGTACCATTCAGGTTTTGTGGAGAGGCTTTTACAGGTGCAGTAGCTAAGCACAGTAGAAGGAAAACTAAAATGAATCTGATTAATTGCATTTTCTGAGTTTCGCGCTCTTTTTTTAATTGTTTAGCATAGCTATTTTTAAACAACTATAAATCAAAATAGCTATAGTGCATAGCCCAACCCTTTGATTAATAAACTGGTTAGCTAGACTTAATCCTATTTTTTCGTGATTTTCCAATCAATTAATACACCAATTAATTGAAATAAGAACTATCACGACGCTTGATAGGCATCTCGTTAACGCTAAAAAAACTCTCTCTCTAAGTACTTTTAGAACTGGCGATATAGCAATCATCTTTAGACTAAAGAACAAGACTGGCATGGGTAACAACAATTGGGCTCATACGCCCCTACGTACAAACTAAAAAAGCCCAATGGAGTTAGTCCTTTGGGCTTTATTTATCGTTAAATCAACATGTCTAATATGTTGAGATACGAGTATCCTGAAATAAAAATGGCCATATAAATACGGCCAATTCTTAAAACATCGCAATAATGCTTATTTACCTACTTGGTTGCCTATAACACCACCTACTGCTGCACCACCTACGGTACCAACTGCGCTGCCGCCTGTTAATACAGCGCCTGTAACAGCGCCTATACCAGCACCTACTGCAGTACTTTTATCGCGCGTTGACATTCCACTACAGCCACTCAAACTAATTAGCAATACAGATATCAGTGCTATTAGACTAAAACTATGATTTTTTTTCATGATAATACCTCTTTTAATACAGTAAGAATTAAGCTCTTACCGTCAGCTATGTAAGCTGTAAGATTATAATAATTTATTACAGACATAGTCTGTACGCTATCGTACATAGCGAAAAGTTATTCAGCATTTATCATGCATTACAACAGAAGCTCAACTTAATAAACTAAATATATTTTCATGTTAGACTAAGATCAATTTTTGAATGCATTGGTACGAACTTATCCATGTACGAACCGATAATACATCCTCCGATAACATCTGATAGATTTGTGATCAGAATGTTGCGCCATGCCGCATTAGCACTTATTCTACTTCTTGTATCTATCCTCATTGGTATGGGTGGTTATGAGTATTTCGAGGCACTTTCATGGCGTAGTGCATTTTTAAATTCAGCAATGCTATTGGGTGGCATGGGGCCTGTAGATGCACCTCATACTGATGGTGGTAAACTATTCGCAGGGATTTATGCACTATACGCAGGCTTGGTATTTATCGTAGTTGCGGGTCTTATCCTTGCACCGTTAGTGCATCGCATTATGCACAAATTTCACTGGGCGCAAGATCAATAAGCAGCATAGACACACAGGTTTACAGCAATATGCACTGTAAATTTAAAGTGTGTGTTTGCTACTTAGAATATCGGTTATTTAATAGTTCCAATAACAATTGTAGTTACTCTCCAGGCATAGAAAAATGGCAAATCTCAATCAATACCGCGTCAATCCAAAAAACTTTTCACTCAAAGATTTTAACCCCAGAGATAAAACTGAGCGCAGTGTTACTAAAGAAGAAGATATAGTTGAATTTGCAAAGCTAGTTTCTGAAATCAACAGATATCAGGACATTTTGCATGCCGAGGGAAAGCGCAAAGTCCTACTAGTGCTGCAGGGCATGGATACCAGCGGTAAGGATGGCACTATTCGCCATGTTTTCAGCGAATGTGATCCGCTGGGGATACGTCTGGCAAACTTTAAGGCACCAAGTAATGAAGAGCTAGCGCATGATTACCTGTGGCGTGTGCATCAACAGGTGCCAAAAGCCGGTGAAATGGTTATTTTCAACCGTAGTCATTATGAAGATGTCGTCATTGTAAGAGTGCACAACTGGATTGATGAAGATGAATGCAAGCGCCGCTATACACAAATCAATGATTTTGAACGCATGCTGACAGAAACCGGTACCACTATTATCAAATGCTTTCTGCACATTTCAAAAGGTGAGCAAAAGAAACGCCTGCAGGAACGATTGGACGACCCGGAAAAAACCTGGAAATTCAACCCGGGTGACATAAAAGAACGTGAGCTGTGGCCTAACTACACTCAAACCTACGAACAGGCAATTAAAGCAACTTCCAGCAAACATGCGCCTTGGTACATTGTGCCAGCAGATTCCAAAACAAATCGGAATCTGCTGATTTCAAGACTGTTACTTAATACTCTGAAAAATCTCGATTTGCGCTATCCTGCTGTTCCTGCAGAATACAAATCCATCAAAATACAGGATTAAGATCCAGGATTAAAACCCCGCATTGATTGACTCAGCAGTTGATTAACGCAGCTTAACTTCACCTGAGTTAATCAACTGTCTGGCAACAACCTCACCTAAAGTTGCACTAACAGTTGCACCAATACGCTTGGCAACACGGCTGGCAAAATCTTCCTGATAAGTAAAGTCCACAATCTCTTCCTGTTTGATAATTTCGCGTGCTACGTAATCTGTACTTCCCAGAGCATCAGCCAATCCGATCTTGATGCTTTGCTCACCGCTCCAGAACAGGCCGCTGAAAACTTCTGGTGTTTCTTTAAGACGTGCACCCCTGCCCTCACGCACTACCGTTTTGAATTGTTCATGCACTTCGTTCAACATGGTCTGCGCCAGCTCCTGATGTTTAGGATTAACCGGTGAGAATGGGTCAAGCATCGCTTTATTTTCACCTGCAGTCATCAGACGGCGCTCAACACCTACTTTTTTCATGGTTTCGGTAAAACCGTAACCATCCATCAATACACCGATAGAGCCGACGATACTGGCTTTATCCACATAAATCTTATCAGCAGCAGCTGCAATGTAATAGCCGCCAGATGCACAAATATCTTCAACAACTGCATATACCGGAATATCCGGATGCAGCTTCTTCTGACGCTTGATTTCATCATTAATAATACCAGACTGCACCGGACTGCCACCTGGACTGTTAATACGCAGAATAATACCTTTGGTGCCTTTGCTCTCATACGCATCATGCAGGCTGTTCATCACTGCATCAGCATTGACCTCGCCACCGGCTTCTATGACTCCGGAAATATCGATGAGCGCAGTATGCGTATCAAAAGTCTTTTTTCCATCACTAAATACCCCTAGGGCCATTAAAATTAAAACTAGTAAATAGGCAAAGGTAAGGCCTTTAAAAAGAGTGCTCCAGCGACGTGCCGTTTTTTGTTCGGCTAAAGCAGAAAAAGCCAGCTTTTCAATGACATCGCGCTGCCAATTGGCATCTTGCGTAGATTGAGGTTTCTGCCCTGCTACATTTACAGTTTCTGATTGCTGATTTTGTTCTGACATATTTCAAAATTCCTGAGTTAACGCTTAAATATTGCTGTTTAAAACTACCGATTAAGCAGCAGATGTTATGTTGATAATAATTTGACCATTTTGTTCAATTACTTGCAATGGCCTTAAACTTTTACCTTTGCATGGACCCATGACACAAAACCCGTTATCCGGGCGGTAATGCGCGCCATGTGTCGAGCAGATTAGAAAATCCTGCTGCGCCGTAAAAAAGTCGCCTTCGTTCCAATCTAATTCTACAGAAACATGGGCACATTGATTTACATAAGCATAAGGCACACCCTTGAACCTGATAACAAAACCTGTCACATACGGCCCTAAAGCCGGCAGTGGAAAACGTAAGCCCTTGCCGCCATCTTCCAGATCTGCACTGCCTAATACCACTTTATTTGCATCAATATGCATATCTGGTAAATCATGCATGCTCAAGCAACCATAGACTCAGTGCACTAAAGTTATCAAATTGCTGCACCGGGTTCAAATCTTGCCAGGCATCAGCAGCTTGTGCGCCATAACTCACACCGACTGCATGCACACCTGCATTTTTTGCCATCTGCAAATCATAACTGGTATCACCGATCATCAAAGTACGTTCCGGCAACGCCACCAAATCATCCATCAGTTCATCCAGCATTTGTGGGTGCGGCTTTGAAAAACACTCATCGACGGTTCTGGTTGCATGAAAATAATTACGCAATTGTGTGTGCTCTAAGGCCAGATTCAGGCCACGACGACTTTTTCCAGTCGCCACAGCCAATTTATAGCCACGGCGATTGAGGGTTTTAATTGTATCTGCAGCACCGGCAAATAAGGGAATTTCGCTCTCACCGGCAAAATAATTCACATTGTATTGCGTAGCCAGCACTCTGGCTTGCTCATCTGAAATGCCTGGATACAAGGTGTCAATAGACTCGCGCAATCCTAAACCGATAATGCTGCTGGCAGCTTCCGCTGTTAGCGATGGTAACCCTGCCTGCTCTGCTGCCTTCACAATTGCTCTTGTGATCATGCCGGTTGAGTCTGCTAAAGTACCATCCCAATCCCACACGATCAAATCATACTGTTTTGCCATACTGCTATTATACTTTCTCTAAATTCTTCAAAAACTTACCTAACTCGGCCGGCATCGGCGCTACCAGTTCCAATTTTTCCTGCGTAAGCGGATGCCGTATTTTCGTGACAGATGAATGCAGAAACATACGTTTCAAACCATGTTTCACCAATGCTTTATTCAATGCAAAGTCACCATATTTATCATCCCCAGCAATCGCAAAGCCCAAATGCGACAATTGCACACGTAACTGATGCGTGCGACCAGTGACTAATTGCGCTTCAAGCAAACTATACTTACCTATAGTGGGGTTGCTATAGTTCTTTATCAAGCGGAACATCGTTTCTGAAGTCTGGCGCTCGCCAAATTTATCTTTACTGGCATCGGTCACTACGTTCACCCTGCGCTCGCCGTTTGGCAGCACATACTTCTGCAAATCCAGCACTACACGTTTTTTCTGTTCCAGCCACTCACCCTGTACCAGCATTAAATAGCGCTTATCCGTCTGGTTATTACGAATCGCTTCATGCAATGCCACCAACGCACTGCGTTTCTTTGCCAGCATCAGTACGCCTGATGTTTCGCGGTCCAGCCTGTGTACCAGTTCCAGAAACTTGGCTTTTGGCCGCTCAATCCGCATCTGCTCAATCACGCCACGGCTGACACCACTGCCGCCATGTACTGCAAAACCCGCGGCTTTATCAATGACCAGCATCGCGTCATCTTCATAAATAATCGCATTTTCGAACTTCGAAACAGCAGGTACAGCACCTTCCGGTTTCTCCGTGATAGTTGCCCGGATAGGCGGTACGCGCACAACATCGCCGATACTCAGACGAAAGTCTGCATCAACACGCTTCTTATTCACACGCACTTCACCACTGCGCAAAATACGGTAAACGTGGCTTTTTGGTACTCCTTTTAATGTCTTGGTCAAAAAGTTATCGACACGCTGACCTTCGCTTGCTTCATCCACTGTCAAGAATGCCGCAGCTAATTCACCGACTTTGGAGTTGTTAGTACTTTGATTTTCTGTAATTAAATTGTTCATGCTTTGCTTAAATGATTGATGTAGCTTATACTGCGATGATTCTTGTGATTTAACAATTGAAATTCATGTTAAATTCTTGATAAGAATACACTTAATATCAGTAAATACATCGCATCAGGACATTTAATTGTCGGTGATGTGTTTATAAAATAGTGAAAACAAATTACTTGGTTAACGCCGCTCGCCATATTATAAAGTAGCGGTAAGTAAAATTAGCGCTCAAGCCGCCGCAGACAAATAAAGATAAAGCGCGACTTAAAGTGATAGTCAAATTTGGCATATTTGGTTAACCAGCTCATAAGCGGTCAACTGATTTAACAAATTGGAATTTACTAAAGATAGAATTTTAACGAATTTAAGCTACAGCAGGCTAAACCAAGCCGCATTTAAGCATAAATTTAGCAATTAGTTTGCTTTAACGAACAAAATATTACCTGTTTCAACATGAGTTACTCTGTTAAAACAATAAAATTTAGATCACTCATACAGACTCAGTCCATCTGACTGACTTGATTAATCTAAATACATACAGCTTGCAGTTACTCTGCAATGCCTCGTTAAATTGCGCAATTGTTATATTCATAATCGTTGAAACTCAATATGCACATGTCACCACAAAAACATGTCGCTTCTACAGTAATTCCGCCGTTGTTTGGCACTTTCACCTTATCATTCGAAGCTTAAAATTTAAGCAATAAAGTCTGCTCGCGCAACAAAGCGCAGGAGCAAACAATGAAACGCATGTTATTTAATGCAACGCAGTCGGAAGAATTACGCGTTGCGATTGTAGATGGTCAAAAACTAATCGATCTTGATATTGAACACGCCGGTAAGGAACAGCGTAAAAGCAATATCTACAAAGGTGTTATTACCCGCATCGAACCATCGTTAGAAGCCGCATTTGTCGATTACGGACAAGACCGCCACGGCTTTTTACCATTCAAGGAAGTAGCGCGCAGCTACTACAAAGAAGGTGCTGATAGCCGTGCACGCATTCAGGACGCCTTAAAAGAAGGGCAAGAAATCATCGTTCAGGTAGATAAAGACGAACGCGGCAACAAAGGCGCTGCGCTCACTACTTTTATCTCTCTGGCAGGCCGTTACTTAGTGCTGATGCCAAACAACCCACGCGGAGGCGGTGTATCACGTCGTATTGAAGGCGAAGACCGTGACGAACTGCGTGACGTATTAGCAAAACTTGAAGTACCTAAAGGCATGAGCATCATTGCGCGTACCGCCGGCATTGGCCGTAGCGTTGAAGAATTGCAATGGGACCTTAACTACCTGACTCAATTATGGACTGCCATCGATGGCGCTTCAGCCATGCAGCCAGGCGCTTATTTGATCTATCAGGAAGGCAGCTTGGTAATTCGTGCAATTCGCGATTACTTCAGCTCAGATATCGGCGAAATTTTAATCGATACACCAGACATTCACGAACAAGCTGTGCAGTTCATGAACCATGTAATGCCAGGTAATGTAGCGCGTGTAAAACTGTATCAGGACGAAATTCCTCTATTCACTCGCTTCCAGATTGAACATCAGATCGAATCAGCTTTTGCACGTGAAGTACGTCTGCCATCAGGCGGCGCAATTGTGATCGACCATACAGAAGCATTGGTTTCTGTAGACGTTAACTCAGGCCGTGCAACCCGTGGCAGCGACATTGAACAAACCGCATTAAACACCAATATGGAAGCAGCGGAAGAAGTTGCTCGCCAGTTACGCCTGCGTGACTTAGGCGGTTTGGTTGTGATTGACTTTATTGATATGGAAAGCCAGCGCAATCAACGCGAAGTTGAAAACGCTTTGCGTGATGCACTGCATTTAGATCGCGCGCGTGTACAAACCGGCAAGATCTCACGTTTCGGCTTGCTTGAATTATCACGCCAGCGCTTGCGTCCTAGCTTGGGTGAAACCAACCATATTCCTTGCCCACGCTGTCATGGCACCGGTCATATCCGCGGTATCGAATCTACTGCATTGCACATCCTGCGCATTACGCAAGAAGACGCAATGAAAGAAAACAGCGCGATCATCCAGGTGCAATTACCGGTTGAAGTGGCAACTTTCCTGCTTAATGAAAAACGTGCTGATATTCATAAAATTGAACAACGCATGGGTGTAGAAGTAGTATTGATTCCAAACATCCACCTTGAAACACCTAACTACAACATCGTGCGCATTAAACATGATGATGTGACTCAAGAAAACAACCGCGCCAGTTACAACATGGTAGAGCTGCCGACTGAAACCACCTATGTGGCCCATGCAGCAGAGGAAGCGAAAGCATCAAAACCTGTAGCTGCTGTTAAGGGTATTACGCCATCAGCGCCAGCACCAATTGTTGCAGAAAAAGAAGAACCAGTAGCACCTAAGATTTCACTGTTTGCACGCATTAAAAATTTCTTTACTTCAACAACCAAGACTGAAGAAGAAAAGACAGACGAAAAGTCTGCTGAATCGCGTCGTGACAACAACCGCAATCGCAATCGTAACCGCAATCGTAACGAACGTAACCGTGGTGAGCGTGCAGAGAAGAGTGCTGTGCAAGAGCGCCCAGTTCGCAATCAGGAAACCAAAGGCCAAGAGCAACGTCCAGCTGAGAAAAAAGTACAGGAACCACGCCAGCCTAAGCCACAGCAACAGCGTCCTGATGCACAACGCCCAGAGCCACAGCGCAATCAGCCAGCAGGCGTAGCGCCAGAAGCTCCGGCTAATGCTAACGAAACAGCTGAGCAGCGTTCTGAGCGCAGTGGTCGCCGCAATCGCAATAATCGTCGTGGTCGTCGTGACCGTGATGAGAACGCACCGCGCGAAACCAACCGCCCATTCGTACCTAATGAAGAAATTAATGCGAATCAAGCTAACGTTGCTGTTGAAACATCAGCCCCAGTAGCGACTAAGGCAGAAACTGCAACTTCAGCGCCGGTAGAAAAAACCGTGACAACGACAGCAACTACAGAAAAACCTGTAGAGGCAAAACCTGTTTCTGAAGCAGCTAAAGAAGTCATCGTACAAGAGGCTACTTCAGAAGCAACTGTTGAAACGAAAAGAGCCAGACCTGCAAAAGGCGCCGGTAAAAAATCGACTGCAAATGCCGCTGCAACAGAAGGTAAAGCCGAATCAGTAACTGAAGTAACAAATGAAGCTATTGTATCAGCCTCTGAAGTCACTGAAGAGGTAGCAAAAGCTGATAAAAAACGCCCAGCTCGTCCACGCAAAGCGAAACCAGAATCTAAACCGGTAGATTTAGCAGCAGCTGGATTGCAACTGGTTGAAACTAAAGCTGATGCTGCTAAAGTTGTAGTTGCAGCGGAAGAAGAAAAACCTCGCAAACCACGTAAAGCTGCCTCATGGCAAAAACAAGGAGATGCAGATACTACCGCTGAACCCCTAGTGATGGTTGAAACGCAAAATAAGTAGTCTGATTTAAAATTAAAAAGCCCGAAATTTTCGGGCTTTTTTTATATCTATGTAATTAGATTTAGATGCTTAATTGAATAATGATTATCCTGTGTTTTAAATTTAAATTAGCGCTATTATAGTAGTATGAAAATTCATAAACCCAATGGAGGATATATGTCAGCTCATACCTACAAAGTGATAGAACTGGTTGGTTCATCACCAGTTAGCTCAGATGATGCAATTCAAACGGCGATCACAAAAGCTTCACTTACATTAAAACATCTTAACTGGTTCGAGGTTGTAGAAACTCGCGGCCATATTGTGGATGGCAAAGTAGCGCATTTCCAAGTGACGATCAAAGTAGGATTCAGAATAGAAGATTAATTCTAATTAGATTGCAGGTTTAGTTAGCTGAATTGAATGAGCGGAATTGCCTACTTAGTAAAGTAAGTATACATAGTTAAGGCTCAAGGGCCGAAGTATAGTTCTTAATAAATCACTCACCAACCAAGTAACTAAAAACGTTTGTTAACAATTTTGCGTCGCAAGTATCTCGCCGCAATGTGTATTTAAATTAATGAAGGCGTAATTTCACTGATCATTTGAGTGCAGAAAAAGCAATAGATGGCAGACCACATTTTTTGTGGAGTTAAACATGCTATTGAATTAATAGACGTGGCCTGCCACCTATTACCTCTTGGTGAGCTAACTTATTCGTGTGAGAAACAGTAATTCAGTAAGTAAACTACTCAAAAATAATATCATTAAAATGGGATAAATTCCCATAAAATTATTATACGCTTTTAAATACAACTGTCAATTAGCATTTCAATAATGATTCATTAAAAGATTCAGCTTGATTAAACAACGCATCATTATGGGACTCCAACCCTAACGAGTTACAGCTAAGGAAATATTGACGTTCAATAAATTATAAAAATAACAGGAATTTTAATATTAAAAAAAGAGGCGCTAAAAGCGCCTCTTTTTATTCTGCGAATGCGTAAACTAATGTTTATGCTTATTCTTGTTTTTATAATGACCGTAAGCATGTCCATTACCCGAGTGCTTCTTTTCACCAGATAAAGAATCGTCATAGTACACAGCACTACCGCCAGTACCAACTCTTTGAACAGGAACACCTACATGACGACTATCCGGTTCTGCAATTGTTTTACCTATAACCGCACCACCCGCACCGCCAATACCTGCACCAACAACAGCTCCCGTACTACCGCCAACTTTCTGCCCTACTACAGCTCCAGTAGCACCACCAGCAGCACCTCCAATAATGGCGCCAGTACGTGCATCACCCTTAGTAGTGACTGCACCACCGACCCCACCGCCGACAGCCGCACCAACAATTGCACCAGTATTGCCGCCAACTGCTTGGCCAACTGCAGTACCCGCCGCCGCGCCAACGCCACCACCCACTGCTGTTTTAAGGGTACTGTTTTCAGCCACAGCTTGGCCTGCGAACAGAAGGCCTGCCATTAGTGCTACGTATGCATTCAATTTTATTACATATTTCCTTTATAGATTAACCCAAATTTAATGGGAAAAAATTCCATTAAATTTATTAAAGCGCATTTATTATTTAAATGCAATGCTGATTATAGTGTTTTTAAAAGCTAGTGATAAAGAAGGTTTAGTAGAAGGCTATGTTAGCGTGGATGTACCTACTACAAACATAGTTAACAACTACTTGACTTAGAATACGAAGTAACTTTTGCCCATAAACACCTCCTTGAGTAGTCATATTGTCTACCATTAAAAGTGTCCGTGAAACCCGGGCTAGCTCAGTCTGTCCCCTATTGTTCCTAAAGCCGTCACCAAGGCGTTTGGTAGTCATGGCTGGGTCATAGCGCAGGGCTTTGAGCATGTATTTTTTACCGCCCCGCTTTGGGGGTGGTATTACGTAGCAAGTTTTTCATATCGCGGTTGTTGTCATTTTGTAAGTTTTTCTGAAACCGCTGTTGTTCTAATTCCTTTATCAGGTATTTTTGGCTCTCAGGATCAATAGGCCGATCATTAAAAAAAGCGGGGAATAGCACTTCTAACAATCTGCCATGATCAGAATCAGTGGTGTTCGTTGCATTTTCTTTAGATACGAGAGGTATATCATTATTCACACCCTCATATTCTTTTTGTGACATGTCTGTTTTGCCATAGGGTTGGCAAAACTTAGCTTTAGGATAGCGATCACATGTCAACGGAAGATTAGACTGATGGCAAATATCCTGCTCAGGGTATTTTTTACAGTGAGAGGTGGCTTGTCTTCGTTCAAAGCTTTGGGGTTCGCATTCCCTTAAATATGCAAATAATTGGGGTCAGAGTAAAATTAAATATCAAAGTCATTTTTATCCTTGCGCCAGCCGAGTGGTCGCCCTCTTTTGCCCTCAGTAACACGCCTCGCTGTCAATTGTTCAATTTCAGCTTTGAAGCGATCACTACCAAGTGCTAAACCTTTATTTAAAGACTTCCTTATATCATCTATCAACTTCCCGTCTATATGATGTTTAAACAATGCCCTATACTGTACTTGCCTTGTTTCAGTCTCCATACCTAGTGCTTGATACAAAGCATGTGGCGTGCATAGCGTTGACTCTTTACCTAACGCATTAATCTGATAGCTTGACCATGGGTACGCGTTTTAGATTTTCCAGTGTTTGCTCAATGTCACGCAGATTGAGTATGTCGCCTGCGTTAATAGGTGCAGCATTCCACATGCTGATACGCTTGCTGGAGTCCGGCGTAAAGCGTATTGCACCAACGTGCCCGGGAATAACGGTAAGTTGTAATAATCCGGCTTTTAAATCCTGCGGCGCAACCAATATGCGTGTGGTGACATAACCTTTGGCAATGATGGCATTCTGCACGCGATTCATCACGGCATTAATGCCCTGTACACCTAAGCATCTGCCTAATATGGGCTTAGCTTCTGTTTCATTAGCTGATGGTATGTTTTTGGATAAAACCTCATCTAAGGCAAATTGAAACTTGGCGACATCGTCGCCAACCAGCTCTATTTTATTGATGGCAAAACAAGGGGTTTCGTTATCGGGAATGTCTATGGAAGCTTTTAACGGGATTTGTTTTAAAGCGTCCACTTCATCACGCACATCGGTCTTGATTTCCTGCTGCTGACGTAGTGATTTTAATATCTCCTGCTGGCGCTGATGCTCTTGTGATTCAAGCTGCCGTTGCCGAAATTGTTCATCCGGGGTTGTTAAAGCAGGAGCTATACCTGCCGCGTTTACAGGGGTTGTTGAAATAATTAAAGCCAAAAATGTGCAGCACAAAAGCGAATTTTTAATATGCATTTTTTTGTTATTAATGACAGTTAAAATCTGCAACTGCCTGAATAAATGTGAAATTGATCAATGCAGCATCATATACCATCCATTTTAATATGGGAAATAAATCCATTTAAATTAAAGGTATTTGTGATGTAAATTTATAAAATCATGTAATAACAACATGACAATTAAGCATAAAAACTAAGATAGGCGAGTATATTGAAAGCTGCTACAGAGACTTGCTCCAGCTTGTGAAATTAAGAAATATAAAAAAATTATGGCTAGATAACGTAATTAGGACTGCTCTAAAAGCCTGGCTGACGGATAGACAATAATGGTTGAGCTGGGATTGGCAGGTAGCGCAATATCTACGCAGATTGAGAATTATGCAGGTGGACTATTTATTAAAAAGATTCAACCCACATTATCTGTGGATAAGCTTGTTAGTCATCTTAGGGTAAGCAACATAAGTTGCTGTTCGGCTACCAATAATCAGTAGTGGTGATTATTTAATCAGGGATAGAGATAGCATGCATTATGAAAAATCAAGCTGCTAAAAATGTGTAAAGAATACACTTATTTAAAACGGCGGAATGAGCCAGTGACTACACCCCAAATTTCAAACTGCATGTCTTCTGTAATTTCGATGGGAGAGTATTCACCGGTTGAATTCGCAGGTAATAATCTGGGGGCGCCTGATTTATGACGGCTTAAGGTTTTGATTGTAAACTCACCGTTTAAAACGGCTAATACAATATCCCCTACCGATGCGAGTTTGGAACGATCAACGACAGCCTTGTCGCCTGGCAGCAATCCGGCATCTATCATGGAATAACCTTGGATCGTGACAAAAAAAGTAGAGTCTTTGCGATCAATCAGAAACTCGCTTGGGTCCAGGCGCTTTTCTATGTGTTCATCAGCAGGGCTAGGCAGACCAGCCGATACTTTGGAAGAATACAAAGGCAAAGGTGTTGGCACCATCTCCATGCTGGGATATTCAAACTCGCCAACACTATCTATATCCAGCTTGATTCGCTTTTGCTGATAGGCCAATAAAAAGTCTTTAATTTTTGCGCTCTGGCTTACGGGAACGCGTAAAACGGAAGTAGGCTCGCCGAATTTACCAGTACCTGCCTTACGGCCAGCACCTTCACGTATACCGCCATGCTTGCCACTCGGCTTTTTATTATCAATCTCACTCATTTGATTATTGTAACAACAATAATCAAAATTAAAAGACAAACCTGAAATTTAATTTACACATCAGAAACGTTAATTAAATATAGAAAAAATGATAATATAAAAATGAGTAAATGATATATTTCTTGCCCATTAAATTCAGGACTTACCATGCCGATCAAATCAGATATTGTTCAATTGTTAAATAAACGATTCCCGCAACTGATGATGGACGACATTAATTTATCAGTGAATATCATACTGAACGAAATAGGTAATGCGCTACAGCAAGGGCGAAAAGCCGAATTTAGAGAGTTTGGTGTGTTTACTGCGAAGAAAAAGTCAGCAAGAACCGCAAGAAATCCAAAAACAGGCACCATACTAATAACGCCTGAAAAAATTTCTCCACATTTTAAAGCGAGTGTATATTTGAACAAGCGCCTGAATAATCAAGAACCAGCACAAAAATTTAATATTAAAACAGAGGCTTACGCGCATGAGCATGTAAGCATTAATCTATAAGATAAAGACTATTCATACCTAGAGGTTTGCATTAAAACTATTCTAGTTTTATTTATGCTTTATCAGTTCGTCTACAATCAGTTCAAGCTGCTTGAATGAAAATGGCTTGAAGAATATTCTAACGCGCTCTGGCAAACCGCCTTTTTCGTCAATATCGGCCTGTGTAAGGCCTGTCAATGCGATGATTTGAACATCATTGTATATCTCACACGAAGCCAAATGACGAATCATCTCGAAGCCGCTGATTTTTGGCATATTCAAATCAGTGATAATAATATCAGGTATTTGCCTGCCCAAACTGATCAGGCACTCGAAACCATCAGAAACAAAAGTGAGGTTAACCGGCACATCCAGATTATTAAAATAAAACTCTAATAAGTCTCTGTAAACCTCATTATCTTCAGCAATTAACACATTTAAAGCATTTGATTTATTCAATGCAGCGTTTTTATGTTGTCTGGTATTCCATTTTAGATTGGAGATCACATCACGCTCCGCAAGCACCTTATCAACGGACTCTGCTGATATTCTTCTATGCCCGCCTTGCGTCTTCCAGGCATTAAGCACACCGGCTTCGACCCATAACTGAACCGTTCTAAGTGACACACCAAGCAATACACTTGCTTCTCTGGTAGTTAAAGTTTTATCGTCATTTGGAATCATTGTAGTTATATTTTATTGAAAAAATCGAAGCCAATTCTAATGCAAAAAATAACTATTTAATACTTATTTGGTCATGTTGAATAAAAAATTAAAGTTTAATGATATCATTTCGTACTAATTTATCATTTTTAGATTTAAAATGATAAAAATATAATTAAAAATACAATTAGTATTAGTTTAAACTGGGGTACGTATCATAAAAAATATGACTGATTCTGAGATGTTTACGACATCAATGTGGCTGCAAAAAGTGAAGCAAGGCCGCAACAACAAACTTTATAAAATTCTAATTGTTGACGATCAACCTGAAATTAGAAATCTTTTGGCGATAACGCTAGATGCAGACAACTACGAAGTGCATCATGCAAATGACTGGATGAGCGCGCTTGGAATGACTCGTGCTATTAAACCTGATCTGATATTGCTTGATATTATGATGCCCGGTGAGTTTGATGGCTTGGAGGTTTGCAGGCGTATCAAGTGTGATCAAGATCTATCATCCACAATCGTATTGGTCGTAAGTGCGCGCGCTCAGGTAGCGGACCGATATAAAGCGCTGGAAGTTGGTGCAGATGACTACCTGACAAAACCATTCAGTCCACTGGCCTTAATGGAGAAGGTGAGTCTCTTGCTGTCTAAAAAAGAACAGCAGCGTCCGTAAAACAAACATCCAATTACTATATGTATACCAATATAAGCGCCCCACCAGACCTTTCCCAACAACTTTATTCGCATGCTAAAGATGTCAGCTTGCTGAAGAAAGATCTAGACAGTGCATTGTTAAAAATTGCACGTACTGAATTTGAAGTGCTGATGAAACTGTCACTGGTTGCAGAATACAAAGACACAGACACCAGCGTACATATACATAGAATAGGCTATATGGCTGAGTTGCTATGTTTGTTAATGAAACAACCCCCGGAATTTTGTTTTCTGATGCGACTTGCTGCGCCTATGCATGATGTGGGCAAGCTAGGGATTCCTGATCATATTCTGCAAAAGCCTGGAAAATATGATGATGCAGAGCGTAACATCATGAATCAGCACCCGGCCATAGGTGCAAAAATTCTTGATATTTCCAACCATACGCTATTTCAGCTTGCAGCTAAAATAGCGTTATCTCACCATGAAAAATATGATGGCAGCGGATATCCATACGGATTAGCAGGCGACAATATACCTTTTGTTGGCCGCATTGTTGCAATTGTCGATTTTTATGATGCACTCACTATGGACCGCTGTTACAGAAAAGCCTTCAGCGATGAGGAAGGTCTTGAAATGTTAAAAGCTCAGGAAGGCACACATTTCGATCCTGACATGATAGAGGTGTTTATAAAACACCATCAGAAATTCATTGATTTAAAAACAAAAGTTAACAGTACCGTGGTCAACTTTGACAACCTGATTTCTCTAGACCTGGTTAAGCAAGTCATTTAAAAGTTACAGCCGTGGCAGCCATAAAATTACCGTCGTGCCGACATCTGGCATAGATTTGATTTCTACACGACCGCCATGAAACTCGACAATCTCTTTGACGATAGACATACCTAAACCTGTTCCAGGAACACTGCCAGATCGGTCCGCACGCCAAAAACGCTCACCTACATGCTTTAGCTGCTCTTCATTCATGCCGATACCTTGATCACGCACCTCAATACCAACCTCGATATCTTTAGTTAGCAACGCCACATTGATTTCTTTACCTTTGGGCGAGTACTTCTCAGCATTGGTCAGTACATTCATAATTGCCTGCCGAACTTTTGTCACATCTCCACTGATCATCACTTCCGATACAGGTAAATCCAATAAAATTTTGCTTGAAGCTTTTTCCAGCTTTAAATCTGCAGTGATCTTGCTTAACAAACCATTCACATTAACTGCTGCAAAATTAAAATCCTTGCCTCCGCGCGCATCGATACGAGCCAGATCCAGCAACTCATTAATCATTTTAACAATCAACTCCGCTTGGCGTTGCATTGCCTCCAGCATTTCGCGACGTAATTTTTCATCAAAGTTTCTCTTTAAAAGCAGTTCGATGTATCCATAAATACTGGTCATCGGCGTTCTTAATTCATGCGCTGCATGAGAGATAAACTCGGTTTTTAAATTTGCCACCTCTGCCTCTGAAGTAATATCACGCAAATAGAGAATTTTTGATACGTTTGAAGCATCGCTATACATGCCTATAATTTGCAACACCACTTTATTGGGAGACTGCAATACAAGTTCATGCTGAGTCTGCACCTCCCCTTTCACTGAAAAATACGCAACCACACCTCTGTATTTTTCAGGAAATTCGGCACGTTTCTTCAACTCAATATCCAATAGACTGACGTGCTGCTGCAAAATATCTTTACAGCTAATTCCGGTAATTGCCTCAAACGCAGGATTTACAAACTGAACAATACTTTCAGAAGACAGCGCAACAAAGCCGTCAGGACTCAGCTTAAATAAAGTATTAAGCTGTGCATTACTGTCCTGCAGTGCATCGCTTTTTAAATGCAGTTCTCGCGTTTGCTCCTGTACTTTCTTTTCAACAAGATTGGTACGCCCGGTAATCACCAGCATCAATACTTGGAGTAAAGCTGTAAAAAACAAACCGACAATACTGATTACCCATGCAAGCGGTCTGGGTTGCTTGTTAATATATTCAATCGTTGGAGAAACTTTCAATGCCCATGTCCGACCAGCAAGCACCATCTTGCTAAGCCAAGAGTAATCATCATTTACCGGGGTAGCTGCAACCTTCGACCGGTACAAGGTTTTCTTATCAGGTGCTGCAGCTACATCATCGATCTGGTAGACAAGATCATCCACAATTGCTGATGCAGTCGCGATACTTATCAACTCGTCTACTTTAATCACCCCGGTCGCAAAACCTTTAATGCCAGACATAGAATTTTTATCATCTGTGTGGCTTCTATTGGAAAAGGCCGGAGATAAAACGAGCACACCGATACGATCCTGCTGCTCCTGAACCAACCTTATTGGCGCCGTGATTGCAGTATCGCCTGATCGCAATACCTGCTCTATCGCATCATGTCTGCTTGGATCAGAGTTTATGTCAAAACCTATCGCATCCTGATTACCAATCAGCGGTGCAATAAAACCTACCGGCACATATATGTCACGCTTAGCTGCCTCAACAAAAACAGACTGCTGATTACGTTCCTTGATTTTAAAGTCTGATGTTGCACCTACTTTAGACATATGCGCTTCAAACGCCTTGCGCTGGGCAAAGTTCACATAAGGGTTGTAGCTCAGTGCGAAAATATCAGGATGGTCTTTAAGCGTAATCCGTGTGAAATACTCAAACTGAGCATAAGTCATATCAGGCATCACTTCAATTAATCTGGCGAGTGCTGCAATAGCTTCTCTATGTGCAATATAACGCTGCTGTATCAACTTTTCAAAAGACTCACCATGCTTTTTAATTTCATCTTTTCTGAAGTTCTGTTCCCAGCTGCTGGCTAAGGCAACCACACCCGCCACCGCGAATAATACAAACATCATGGGAATGCCTACTGTTTTTAAACGCTTACGCCATGAAGGATGCTTGCGATAGAACAAACTGAGCGCAAGCGGCATGACGATAAGTACGCCCAGTGTGTCACCTACCCACCAGCTCCACCATGAATTGACATAAGCACTAGAAGTAATGATTCCAGCTAAATAAAGTACAGAAACACCAATACTGGCGGAAACAATACAACCTAGCACACCCGCAAGTAACAGGCTGCGGATGATGTCCGACTCCAGCTCCATTTCCTGCCAGGATTGACCAACTTGCGAAGTCACCAGATAAGATGCAAGCAGCGCTTGCAATGTAGCGCCGCTGGCGATTCCGAATGCGACACAGGCACTCAGCAGATTCAAGTCAGCATTTAACCAGCTGACACTGAGATTCAACACAAACGAACCCATCCATATGCCAGGCCAGACACGATTACCGGACCACAACATCAACGCAACAGCTAAGCCTGCCGCCGGAAATATCGGGCTGGCATAGCCCGGCGGAATCGCCAGACTGAGACCCATTGCACCAAAGATAAAATAAGCTGCTGCTACAGCAGCAATCGTATTTAATCTTAATGATTTGGATGCATAAACGAGATGTGCAGTCATGACGTATTTAATGCCTAATCGGCCGCACCAACAGGTAGCCACAAAGTGACTGTTGTACCTGCGCCATGCTGGCTTACGATATCAACATACCCATTATGCAGCTCAACAATCTCTTTGACGATGCTCATACCCAAGCCTGTGCCAGGCACGGCCCCTGATGTATCAGCACGGTAAAAACGCTCGCAGACTCTTGCCAGCTGCTCCGGGGTCATTCCCATGCCATGGTCCTGAATTCTAATGCCGATAAAACTGCTATTTGCACTATCTGCATGATCAATGACTTCAATCACAACATCGCCACCGTTGGGTGAGTATTTATAACCATTTGACAGCACATTATTGATCACTTGAATCATCTTGCTACGATCAGCTTTAATAAAACCGCTACCTGCAGAGACAGACACTATAGGCGCAGCCCTGCCATCAGGCACTTTAAACATGGCCACAGTTTCACCGATTAAATGACCGACATCCAGATTGGTAAAGACAAAGTCCTTGCCGCGCCGGCTTTCAATACGCTGTAAATCAAGTAATTCATTCAATATTTCCGACACCAGTGCTGCCTGCTTATGTATCACCTGATAGATGTTTTGCTGCTGCTCAACACTGAATTTACGCGTCAGCAACAATTCGGAATACCCGAAAATACTCGACATAGGGGTTCTTAACTCATGTGCGGCTGTTGATAAGAACTCACTCTTAATGCGCGAGACTTCTACTTCATAGGTGACATCACGTACATATAAAATTTCAGAAACTGTTGAAGCTTTAGACAAGCGTAAACTCACCTCAAGCAGACGGTTGCTGGCATCGGCAAGCTCAATAACCTGCCCATCGACATCTTCTCGCATGATTGCCTTATTCTCAGCTTCGCCACTCGTTGCAATTGCGCGTCTTTCTCTTAATGCACTAATGCCGACAAATCTACCGTTTTCCTTGCATTGCTGTGCCAGCAAAGAGCTGAATTGATCTTCATTAACACCAGCCAGTTTTGCTGCATCAATGTTAGTTAAATGATAGAAAGCCGGGTTGGCGTATTTAAAACAGTGATTCTGGTCAAACGAAACAAATCCATCAGCACTTAAAGAAAAAATTGCATCAAGCTGCTGCGTTCTATCCACAATAATATCTTCAGCAATTTTCTTTTCGCTGATATCGGTATGTGACCCTGAGATACGGATTGGTTTACCGTGCTCGTCGAATAGCGCCTTACCGCGCGTTAATATCCATTTATAACTGCCATCCTTACACCTTAATCGATGCTCACCCGAATAAAACTCGGAGTTTCCATTCAGATGCTCGTTAATTATTTTAAACATGCGTTCACAGTCATCGGGATGAATACGTGATTTCCACTCATCAGGTGAATCAGAAATTTCATCTTGCTCATATCCGAGCATCGTTTTCCAGCGCTCGGAATAGAAAACGATATCGGTTTTCAGATTCCAGTCCCAAATTCCGTCATTGGCACCACGCATAGCCATGGACCAACGCAACTCCGCCTCAGCCAACGCAAGCTCTGTGCGTTTGCGATCACTAATATCGCGTGCAAAACCTACGGTTCCCATCACCTGTCCATCATGATTCATCACCGCTTTTTTATAAGTCTCGACCCAAGTTGCGCCGTAGCTCGCATCCATCGTCTCTTCAACATGTTTTTCGCGCATGCTTGCCATAACTTCAGCGTCATCTGCTATATATTGCGCAGCAAGCTCTACAGGCCAAATATCGTAATCAGTTTTACCTGATGCATCTTCAGGCTGTGTAAGTCCGCATGCATCAGAAAATGCCTTATTGACTGCCAGAAAACGGCTATCTTTATCTTTTAACCAAAACAAAAATGGCAGATTATCCAACGTTGCGCGCAAATACAGTTCACGTTTTATTAAAGCATCGGTCAGTTTTTTTAGCTCAGTGATTTCAATTCTTGTTCCAATCACATACCCGCTGGGGCTTCTTACTTCCTGTGCCATAAACCAACGCCCATCAAGCCGCTGAAGCTCATATGGTGCAGCATCTGCCTTGAGATGGTGAGCCATGCGTTCGCGTACCCAATCATGTTCAGTCCCGGTTTTTACTGCAAACGTTTTCATCTCAACAACTTTGTTCAATATCTCTTCATAAGCTCTGCCCACTTCAATAAAGTCACCCAAAGTTGAGTATTGCTTATAGGCATCATTAAAAATGAGTAATTTGTCTTGCTGATCAAATATACAAAAACCATGCGAAACGCTTCTTACGGCTTCATGCAATAAGTTTCTTGTATTTTCAAGCTCGCCGGTTCGTGCTTTAACACGCGCATCGAGGTCTGCATACACATCGCTCAGGCGTGCAAACATGGTATTAAAAGCCTCTGCCAATGCGCCGTACTCATCTTTGGAATCAATATCAATGCGCGACTGCGTGAGGCCAGATGATGTGATTTCGTGTGCCACACGTGACAGGTGTTCCAGAGGTTTTGAAATATAACGGGCTATAGATTTTGCAAATACCAGCAGCATACCGATAGCAATGAGTGCAATACTAAAATATACAATTAACAATAAATCTATTTTTTTAAGGGCAACATCACGGTCATAGGCAAGGAAATACTTCAGAGCAACGCCTGATATCGGCAGATGCACTTGGTGTTCTGCAGAAACAATCACCTTGCTGAAGTCTGGTTTCTGTCCTGCCAGTACTTCTCCCTTGCTATCAATTAGCCAATGAAAATTATTTGCTGCATTAGCCAGCAAAACCGATTTCAACGGGATATCCAGCACTACGCCACCCTCAACCTCTTTAGTCAGGCGGTAATAGACCGGTAGCACAATGACCAATGTTGCTTCGTGATTGATATTCTTTTGGATCTGAATTTGCGCCTCGCCGGCCTCCATCATCGCTTTAAACACTGTATTGGTGCCGTAATCAGGTTTTTGCTTGAGATTACTGGCAATCGGCCTGCCACGGTAATCAACAACAGTTAAGCCGGTATTTTCAAAGGCATGGTGCTGGTTATTTAACAATGGTTCCAGATACATCTCGCTCTCATGCGTATCAGCCAGTGCATTTGCCGTAATAAAATTGTTGGCAAATTCAGTGGCCAACTGTATTTCACCAGAGAGTTTTATCTCAAGCTCACGCTGCTCCAGTTTTGCATTGCTGTTAAGCAATTCATGAGTGTAGTCAGCTATCAAGTAGTATGAACTGGCATAAGATGCCAGCATTACCAAACCACATATGATTGAAACGATTGCAATCAGGGCCAAGCTGATCTTGCCGCGCAGGCTAAATTGCAGATACTTGGTCTTGAGTTTATGATGAATTTTCTGATATAGATTCATTGATTATTTTCGTTAATCTTTTGCACGTTTCCGAACCTATCAAAGCGCCCCATAAACAACTGACTTTTATCCAGTGCTTCGTGATCCACTTTTGTAAATGGTCGCTTATATTTGCGTACCAGTCCCTTATAAACATCGAGTTGCTCCAGCGCATCGCGTACAGCGTTTCGATCACTGCTGCCGGCTTTTTTGATGGCTAGTGCAAGTAAATGCGTTAAGTCATAAGCGTGTGCAAAACCAACCTGCGCATGCAGTTGCTTAATGTCATGCCCCAATAATCGCTCTGCATTTTTTACGACTTTCTTCGTTTTTTCACTGCTGGCATCATTAAAAGTAAATGTCTGTACTACTGTCAGATCAACCGACTTTATTGCATCACCTGCCATTTTGGCAAAATCTCCACCTGTAATTCCCCAGTGTGAAATAATCGGCAGTCTTTTATCAAGCGGAAACTCAGCTGTCTGCTGAATAATTGGAACGCCTTCAGATTCATTTGACACCAGAATAATAGCCTCTGAACCAAAGTTGATGGCCTCCTGAATTTTTTCACGAAAATCAGTCTCGCCCCAGTTGTAGCTAAGCGTGATATGACGAATATTTCGGTGTCTTTTTTGATACTGTAGAAAAGCTGCTTCAGAACTGCGACCCCAAGCTGTGTTAGGCAACATTAACGCCACCTGCTTAAAGCCGCGACTGCGCGCATAATCCTGCATCCTCTCCATGGCCCAGGTATCTGTCATAGAGAGCCTGAACACATAATTCGGCAAGGGCTGTCTGGTAATTGCATCGGCAGCTGACCATGGGCACAATAACAATAGTTTCAGTTTGTTTGTCAGGGGTGCAAGCTCAATTGTCACTGGTGAAAAACGTCCACTGAACACGGCAATCACATCAGGATTAGCAGCAAACTCTATAAAATTATCTTTCCCGCGGGCCGGCACGCCTCTATCGTCGCGGCTATCCAATTGAAGCTTACGCCCTCCCAACACCCCGCCGCCGGCATTAATTTCGTCTATAGCGAGCAGCATGCCTTTCTCAATCGACTGTGCTGCAACACTGTTCTTTACACCAAATTCAGCAGACAACCCAATCACAACCGGGCGACTCGAATCAGCTGCACTTGCTAAACCAGCCGTCCAGGCAATAAATATCCATACCGCATATTTTATTAAGTTCATATCAAAATCCCAGCTTACCCAGTGCTTACCCAGTGCTTACTCAGTGCTTACTCAGTGAAAATTAAGTTAAAACGCTTGCCAAGTTCAAAACTAAAACAGTCTATTTGCACGATCAACTAAATTATCTGATAAGCAGAACCCAGACTCCGCTAGCGTATAGTCATAGAGTTATCAGTTGTCTATTTTGAGCTGCGCAATCTGTTCATTAATTGCAGCCAATAACTGTAACGGGCTAAAAGGTTTCACAAAATAAGCATTAGCCCCCATCTGCATACCTAAGTCATAATCACTCACCTGCCCTTTGGCAGAAACCAATATGACGCGTGTATGCTTAAGCCGAGGATCGGCCCTGATTTTCTCCAACACTTGTAAACCATCTAAACCACCCTGCATCATCACATCAAGCAAAACAACATCAGGCCTATGCTGACGCACCATATCAAGCGCGGTTAATCCGTCTTCAGCCTCCAGTAAATCAAAATCTTCGCCTAGTGCGATATTCATCATACGTCGTATGTCAGCCTGGTCATCGACTATAAGTACTTTGTGCATTTTCTATACGCTTTCAAAATAAATCACATGCTTCTCTCAATTTTTTATCACAGCAAAGCCAACTCAAGCAATTCACTAATTTCTTGAACAACCACTCACTCGATACTGGTTCTCATCGGCAAAATCAAAGTGACCTTAGTACCTGCATCAAGCTCACTTTCTACAAACACCCTGCCGCCATGCGCTTCCATAATGTCTTTTACCAGAACCATACCTAAACCGGTTCCAGGCACATGGCCAGACCTGTCAGCACGATAAAATTTCTCAAAAATCCGGGACAGCTGTTCCGGATTCATACCAATACCATAATCCTGAATCTCGATTGCCAGCTCTGGCACTGCAGATTCCAGCAAATACAGCCGCATCTCCACTGCACCATTGGCCGGAGAAAACTTATACGCATTCGTCAGACAATTGTTAATTACGCGCTCAAATCTCTGCGCGTCAAAATAGAAATCGTCTACCTCTGGAATAGAGTCCAGTGATACGCGATTATCATTGCCAGGAAAAATGAACGTATCTGTAATGGATTTTATAAATGGTTTTAATGCATGCAATTCCAGTTTCAATGTTTTTTCTGCACGATACTCAATCACGGCAACATCCAATAAGTCATCTAGCAATGATGCAACCAGTTCAGATTTGTTATGTATCGCTTCAACCATCTCAATTTGTACGTCTTGAGTAAAAGTTTTCATCTTCAGCAATTCCGCATACCCTAAAATTACCGACATCGGTGTTCTTAACTCATGCGCAGCAGTCGTGATGAATTCACTTTTCATATTCTCGATAATCGCCCTTTGTGTAACATCCTTAAAATAAATCACACGCGAGATTCTTTTCTGATTGGTTTCAATACAGGAGCGCTCTAACGTAAGTTGCAAAGGATATTGCAACTGGAACTTGAACGCATGATTTGCAGTACCATCACCGTATCTGAATTTCATATCAGGACGGTCGGCAATCTGTGCAAATTCATTTATAGATTTATATTCTTTTGGTTCTGTGCAGGCCGCTTTCAAAAATGTATCAAGATCAGATTCATTAAGCCCCACTAAATTGCGACTTTGCAAACCGGTCATTGCTACAAAGGCAGCATTTACGTGCGATATGCGATGATCAAAATCCAAAACAACCATGCCATCAGGACTAATTGAAAATAAAGCATCCATATCCTCCTGGTTATTTTCTATGGTTTTAATATAGTTAACCTGCTTTGTGATGTCGGTTTGTATCGCAATAAAACGACGCTCGCCGTATGCATTTACAATGGCTGAAATTTTCAGCCTCACCCAATATTTCTCTCCATTTTTTCTGTAATTAATAAGTTCAATTTCTATATCCGAAAAACTCTTCTCTGCATCACGTAATAATTGAATAGATTGCGGCGAAGTTTCTTTACCCTGCAGCAGTTGCCCGGGCTTACGATTAAGCACCTCCTCAAGCGAATAACCTGTCAGTCTTGTAAATGCCTGATTAGCCCATAATGTCTTACCTTCTGCATCCGTAATAACCACTGAGTCTGTGGTGTGTTTGGCTACCATCGCAAGTCGCTCCAGATCTTTTGAGTAGCGCCGTATGGTTTCTTCTGCCTGCTCTGCCTGAACTTTTGATTGAATCAGCGAGCTCTCAAGTTCGATCCTCCGCTTAACTTCATTTTTAAGTCGTCTATTCGAAATAAAGAAAATAGTGAGTAATAAAATCGACACCGCAATAATAGAAGCAACAAGCTCATAATTGACTTTGCTCAGGTAAGTGACTTTTGTCCACTTATCAAGAATTTCAGCATGCTCTTTTTCTGAAATCGTCCGCAGGCTTTTTTCCAATATCGCTTTTAAAATAGGCCAATCACTGCGAACCGCCATATAAAACTCTGCGCTGTAAGGCGTATTAACATTAAACGCCACCGTTTCATTTTCATTACTCTTCAATACATAATTAATGATTATCGTATTGCCAATGTAAGCATCTACTTTGCCGGTAATCACTGCATCCAGGGCTTCTTCAGCAATATCCACCAGATACAGATTGATTTCCGGGTGATCTTCTGCGAGCCGCTTTGCTATAAACCCGGTTTTAAAAACTGCAACTTTCTTTCCGTGCAAATCATTAATGCCGTCGAGCTTTGGTGCAGCCCTCTTGGTAAATATCCCAATTGAAGACTTTAAAAAAGGGGTTTCTAGAGCTGAAAATTTGGTTCCCTCCAGCGATGGAACATTAGTCACCAGCGAAAGCATATCGGTATCGTTAGCAGCCAGATTCTGGTTAGCCATTCTTTTATTGAATTTAATACCGAGCATCAGCTCGAGCTTTTTAAGATAATCGATAGAAAAGCCTCTAAACTCCTCCAACTCAAACACAAACTCAATTGGAGAATAACCATGCCTCACAGCAATGCTGATTTCGGGATGTGCTTTTAGCCACAACTTCTCTTCAGCGGTCAGGTTAACTTTGTTATTAGAAGCTTCTTGGGAGATGCGCTCTATTGAGTCTTGAGCAAGTGATATAGAACCAAAGCTTAACCCCGTAATAAGGGCCGTGATCAGAAAAATAAAAATGATGAAATTGTGAAAATTTAATTTCATCTATGAGCCTGTACTTTTTTTATTTTCATTAAGATAAAACATCAGTACTCGTATATTTATTCAATTATCTTAGCTAATAATATACTCCTAAATAACTGAAAAAATCTTTCCCAGAATACAAAACTTGCAACAAAAAAAGAAGGTAGCCGAAGCTACCTTTTAAGTGGGGCCTCGCATGACGCGAGGATTCTACAGTCTATGACCAGACTATAAAATTCTTTGCTTATTGATTTTTCTGATTGCACAAACCTTTACATAATATTTACGCAGAAAATATAAATGAACTGAAAAACTCTAATTCATTAATGACTCTCGTTTACCTAGTTATTATATTTATCACTTTTATCATTTGCAAGGTATTTCTACAGAAAAGTTAAAACTTTAAGGCGCATAAATTAAAAACTGTGAATTGGTAATACAGAATCAATTAAAACTGACGTTAAGGAGGCTGGGGGTTATATCGCCAAGGGTTTATTGCAGAATAGGGCCGCCGCATAAACTGAAATTGTGAGCAGTGTCACGCATAAGAAAGCTTAAACATTGCTAAATAAACCATCTCAACTTGGCATGCTCTCATTTGCCACAGCCATTACATGCACTATTTCTGCATCACTATGGTTTGTTAAGAGTTCACCTGCTGCTGCAGCGCACTCTCGAACTCGTTGATAGGCACTGGCTTACCAAAGAAATAACCTTGATAGTGATTGCAACCTTCATTCCTTAAAAACTTAAGTTGCTCTTCTGTTTCAACACCTTCAGCGATAACTTTCAGATTCAAGCTGTGCGCTGTGTTGATAATAGTGCGAATAATGACTTGATCATTCTCATCGCTGGTTAAATCACGCACAAATGACTGGTCAATCTTAAGCTGATTTAAAGGTAGTTTTTTTAGATATTGTAAAGATGAATAGCCCGTACCAAAGTCATCCAGCTCAAATCCGATACCAATTTTTCTTAAAGCAATCATTTTTGAGATCATTGTTTCGACATCATCAAGTAACATGCTTTCCGTAAGTTCCAGCTTCAAAAATGCGGGATCAATTGCATGATGTCTTAATACTGTTTTCACTCTTTCAACAAAATCAGCTTGATTGAATTGTTTCGCACTGACATTGACTGAAAGTGTGAACTCTCGTGTAAGTGAATTTTTCTGCCAAGCCTTAAGTTGTGCGCATGCCGTATCCAGCACCCAGTCGCCTATTTCTAAAATCATCCCGGTTTCTTCTGCTAATGGAATAAAGTGAAAAGGTGAAATCATGCCGCGTTCCGGATGTTTCCAGCGAATCAAAGCCTCGGCTCCGGTAGGTTGTTCTGCATTGTTGATTTGCACCTGATAATACAATTGGAACTGCTTCTGTTCTATTGCTTTACGAAGCTCTGCTTCCAAATCCGCGCGAGCAGAGATTGCTTCTTGCATCTTGGGGTCAAAGAATCGCAGCGCATTGCGACCGGAATTTTTGGCTTGATACATTGCAATGTCGGCTTGCTTTAATAGCTCATCCTCAGCTTCATCATGATTATGAAACAAGGTAGCGCCTATGCTGACGGTACTGTGATGTGCGTGTGCAGATAGCTGGTAAATGTAAGAAAGTGAAGATAATATTTTATTACCGATAAGTTCTGTTTCACTAGCAGCCTCATCAGGTTTGTGACTCAGGCCCTCCAATAGCACAACAAATTCATCGCCGCCAATTCGTGCAACCGTATCACCTTCTGGCACACATTTAAGCAACCGGTCGGCGACCTCTTTCAGTAGCAAGTTTCCAACATCATAACCAAGTGTTTCATTAAGTGTCTTAAACTGATCAATATCCAGTAATAACAATGCGCCTATCTTATTACTGCGAGTGCTTGTAGCCAAGGCATGTTGCAGACGGTCCATCAGCAGGCGTCTGTTGGGGAGTTGCGTGAGCGCATCGTAGAATGCAAGATTATGTATTTTCTCCGATGCCTCTTTACTTGCAGAGATATCTTCAACCGAAGCTACATAATTGGAAATTTCACCTTTATCATCCTTAACCGTATTGATAATGAGGTACTGCGGGTAAATTTCACCGTTTTTACGCTTATCCCACACCTCGCCTTCCCATGTGCCATTTTTCTTAAGTGCTGTCCACATGAGCTTATAAAAGCCTTTATCATGATGACCTGAACTTAACATTTTCGGCGTTTTGCCAATGACATCCTGCGCGCTATATCCGGTAATTTCAGTAAATGCATTATTTACACGCAGAATAACATTGCGCGAGTCAGTGATCATCATGCCCTTGGATGTTTCAAAAGCGGTAGCAGCAACACGCTGATTATATTCAGCAGCATTTTTACTAATTGCAATACTAGCGAGCTGAGCCGATTCTTCAATCACTTTAATATCGGCTAGTGTTGGTGTGTGTGCATTACGGTGATAAATTGCGAATGTGCCGATTACCTCATGATTGGCGGACAGTATCGGCTGTGACCAGCAAGCGCCTAGACCGGCGCGCTCAGTCAGGTTTTTAAATGTTGTCCAGTAAGGGTGCGTAGATAAATCTTCCACGATTACACGCTCACCGGTAAAAGCTGCTGTACCGCATGAACCTTGGCCAACGCCAATTTCCAGTCCATTAATTGCATTATTATAGAAATTAGGCAAGCTGGGAGCGACCCCATTAACCAGTCGCCGGCGATCATGGTCAAGCAATAAAATGCTGCACAGCATGTCAGGGTACATTTTTTCAATACCGGTTATGATAGCGAGTAAAGTTGCTTCCATAGACTCACCGCTAGCCAGCATTTCTAATATTCGATTACGTAAATTTCTGTTTTCTTCTTGAAGTTTCCGTTCTGTAATATCAGTATGCAAACCAATCAGACGCAAAGGAGTGCCGTTAGCATCACGACTTACAGTTAAACCGCGATCAAGAATCCACTTATAACCACCTGTTTTACAAAGCAGCCTGTGCTCACTGATATACACAGGTGTTTTACCTTCAAGATGCGCCTGTAATACTGTTAAGACTTGTGGCTTATCTTCCGGATGCACACGCTTTTCCCACTCTTCCAAACCGTTACCAACGTCCTCTTCAGAATACCCCAGCATTTCTTTCCAGGTTTTGGAAAAAAACACCTCTCTTTTAGGTACGTTCCAATCCCACAGACCATCACCTGTGCCCTCCAGCGCGAATTTCCAACGGAACTCGCTCTGCTTGAGTGCTTCACTTTGGTGACTCATGGTCTCCAATAATCCATTAAAACCACGGATCAAATCACCAATTTCATCTTTACGGGTAACAGGCAATGGCTGCGGAGGCTGATCGGATTTTGATAGAACAGCCAATTGTTTTACTGTTTGCAGCATTGGGAAGAGTTCACGCCTGAGCATCCACCATATTACGCCGCCCGCAAACAAGGTCATTAAAATAGCAGAGAGAAAAATGTGTTGCTTCAACTTACGAATTGGCGCAAAAGCTTCGCTGGTCGGCAGTACTGCTACCGCAGACCAACCAGCGATAGGAATAGATTTGCTCGATGCCAAAACTTCTATACCTTCAGCGTTAACAGTAATACCTGTTTCATCATAGCCATCTAAATGACGATCTATCAGAATATTAACTCCACGATGGGGTTGCTGTTGCATCACGCGCGTTTTGCCAGTATTGGTAATGATTGTTCTGGACTTTTTATCTTGCAGGACGAAATAGCCGGTGTCTCCGTATTTACTTCCTATGACATTATCAAGAAAGTTTGACTTACCTAGATTCACTATCCCGGCAAGAGCACCGACTATCTCGCCATGAGCATTCTTGATTGGAACAGCCATGCCGATAATTGGAGAATTAAATACTCTGCTCATGACTGGCCGCCCTGTAGACCACTTACCATCATGGATGGCCGAACTGAGATAATCCCTATCGATATAGTTAACGCCGATACGTTTGATTGACCGCGGAATTGATGCGATTGTTGTACCATCAAGCTTTGTTACATATGCTCCAGCGTTAAAATCCTTATATAACAATGGTCGATTATCAAGCAAAGTTTGTACAGCGTTTGGCTTATCAAGTGAGATGGGGTTGATGCCATCAGCAACCAACTGCAGTGCTTCGAATCGTTCTTGTAAATCGTAATTGATTTGTTTTGCTACTAGAGCAGCAATCGTTAACTGCCTGTCCCCGAGCTGCTTTGTCATGTCTGCTTGCAGTTTATGGCTTGCATAAAAAGAGAGCATCCATATGCCTAATACAAAAATTACTAATGTAAACAGCGTAATTCTTGTTTTAAGTGATTTTAATTTCAGTATACTCATTGCAGGCGCTCTTCATTGTTAGTAATGCAACCATAGCTGAATGATACATTTTAAAAACACATAGAGCATAGTTTAGATTTTTAAAAATTTCTTTTTTTAAGATTGGCCAGCTTAATTGATTTGAGAATCGTGCAGTGGTGTACAACTTTTCTAACACTAGCATATGAGTCAAGACACGCCGAACTCACCAGAAGTTCTCAAAAAAAAACAATGTAACTTTAGCCTGCAATCGGGCTTCAGAATAACCCATGATTTTTGTACATGGGTTTGGTACCGACCAAACTTGGTGGAGCAAAATAACCCCGGCTTGTAATAACGACTATCGTATAGTGCTTTTGGATAATGTGGGGGCGGGTAAAGCTGACCCTGCAGCCTTTGTACAGAATCGCTATCAAAGGCTGGAAAAATACGCTGATGAGCTTTTGGATGTTTGCGATACGCTGAGTGTTAAGAATGCAATTCTTGTAGGCCATTCTGCTGGCGGCATGATCAGCGTTTTATCTGGAATAAGAGCGCCAGATTATTTTTCAAAGATTGTACTGTTAGGGGCGTCCCCCAGATACCTTAATGATGATCATTACCTGGGCGGTTTAACCAATACAGATATTCGAGATATTTATGATGCAATTCAGCACAATCATTGGGAATGAGCTATTAACTTTTCCAAGATAGCAATGAAAAATCCCGACAAACCAGATTTGGCAGATCACTTTGCAAGAACCATACAAGAGTTACCGACAGATCGTGTTTTAACCGTTTTGCATTCAATACTTCAAACAGATTATCGCGAAGAGGTATCCAGGTTAACGATACCTACACTCATCATTCAGTCTCAAGATGATGTGTTTGTACCGATACAGGTGGCTGAATTTTTACACAAAAAAATCAATGGTAGTCAGCTAGAAGCTATCCATGCATCAGGGAATTTTCCGCACATCAGTGCACCAGAAGCGGTGATAGCTGCGATCTCTAAGTTTATATATCACTGAAAATTTAAATAGGCACTGCCGAGCTATTACTTACGCTGAGATAGAAACTTGCCGGTTTTATTTTAGAAAAAAACAGAGTTGATTAAATATTGATGAGAACAGAATCTAATATACTGGATCAGATTCAGTCATTTAATAATTAATACGTGAGGCACTGGCGGAAGAGGCGTATTCTAAACTCAAGTATCAACCTGTCACAATCAGTTAGATTATAGATAAATAATCCTATAAATATTAACTACTTACAAATATATCAATAAATCACTTGCAATAATTCGTAACAGGGCGTAATGTTCAATAACATTATTTATGTTGGGTAAGATGTTATGCCAAAGGTCGCTAAAGAGCTTTCAGCTATCGAAGTGAAGCGAATCACAAAAGAAGGATTGCATTCAGTTGGTGGCGTTGTTGGCCTTCACCTACAAGTGACTGCGAGCGGCGTTAGGACTTGGATATTGCGTATTAAGGTAGGCGAAAAGAGGCGCGATATTGGCTTAGGTGGTTTTCCTGAGGTGTCACTAGCAGAGGCTAGAGAAGCCGCCCTAGAGAACAGAAAGCTAGTTAAGCAAGGCATTGACCCTGTACTTGAAAAGAAAGCCGCTAAAGCGCGTTTAATCGCTGCCCAGCGCAATAGCATTACCTTCGATGAAGCTGCAAAAACAGTACATGAGACTAAATCCGAAGAGTTTAAGAATGAGAAATATAAAGCACAATGGATTAGCGCTATTAAAGCCTATGCCAGCCCTTTCATTGGCAAAATGCCAGTATCAGAAATCACACTTCACGAAATAAAAGCAGTATTAGAGCCTATATGGTTGACCAAGACCGACACAGCTAAGAAACTGCGAGGCAATATAGAAGTGATCTTAGCCTGGGCGACTGTGAATGAATACCGTACAGGTGAAAACCCTGCCAGATGGAAAGGCTACTTAGATCAGGTATTTGCCAGACCTAGCAAGATTAAAGCAGTTAAACATCATGCAGCTATGCCTATAGATGATATGGCAGCCTTCATGCCTAACCTACGCGAACAAATTGGAGTAGGCGCTAGAGCCTTAGAATTTACTATTATTACATCAACCAGATCAGGCGAAGTGCGCGGCGCTAAGTGGGATGAAATCGACTTTAATAAAAAACTATGGATTATTCCAGCCTCACGCATGAAAGCTGGTAAAGAGCACAGAGTACCGTTATCTGATGCCGCTATTGATGTATTAAAAGCTATGCCGCGATTTGCTGAAAGTCCTTATATTTTCGTTTCACCTAGAGGCGGTATGCTTTCAGATATGAGCCTATCAGCAGTATTAAAACGCATGGAATTAAAAGAAGTGCCACACGGCTTTAGATCAACATTCAGAGACTGGGCAGGAGAGCGTACAAACTACCCTAGAGAGGTTATCGAACACGCCCTAGCCCATTTACTTAAAGACAAATCAGAGGCAGCTTATCAGCGCGGAGACTATCTCGCTAAACGTGCATCATTGATGCAGGACTGGGCAGACTTTATAAACGGCAAGAATACAGCGGAAGTAATCAACATTAATTCAAAAAGAGTTTAACCGTCACCTATGCGGAACATGGGTAAAGCGAGGCTGAAAGTGCAGTCACACAGACAGCCTCTAATCAAATGCAATACTAACTAGGAGTATCACACCATGACTAACATTGATTCTACAACAACATCAAGTATTTTAGATGCTTGCGACTTACTAGCTCGCACTGAGCTTGAGCTTTCATTCATTCAATCCTTTACATATATTCCAAAACGAGGCGAAGACCTTACTTTGGATGCTAGCCAATTATCAGGGCTATGTTATGTACTGGACAACATTAGAGACAATATAACCAAGGCTATTGAACAGCTTACCAATCATTCCACAATCACTGCTCAGGAGGTTTAATCATGACTACAAACAATACCGATGTTCGCAATGGTGCGCTTGCTGCTCTTGATGCTATGAAAATTATTGAGCAAATAGCGGAAAGTGGTAACTGTGACTGGACTATTGACCAATGTTTTAAAGCCCAAAACATAGCTGTAAATTCTGCATTATTAGCAGCTGGAGATATATCAGAAAGAGCGCAAGGCGTGATCGCAGCACTGGCAGAATATATTTATATGAATCATTCAGCAGGTATGCCAAATTTAGAACAATGGAGACCTGAATCAGCTATGACACCCGAACAAAAAACAGCGTACAGGCAGACATTTATTGAAGCTGATGCTGACCTTAGAGTTATAGCTTAAATATAACCATGACAGCCCTGCCCTAATCGGTGGGGCTTGATAACGCTTTGAACTGGACTAATAGGATATTACTTATTATGAAAAAACATAATAGTTTTGAATCTATTGAAATGACTGATGGCATTACAGACTTCACTAAAAGTGAATTTGATGCTACCCAGCAATTCACTCAAGATGATAAGAACGAGTTTATTTCAATGCTGAACAGATTGACGCCAAATAACCGCATGAGAACCATGCTTGAAAACCTCAATAAACTTGATAGCACAAATTTAGAAATAAACCTCAGAATCAATGCAATTAAAAACATTTATAGCGATATATCAAACAATGAAAAGCTAACAGAAATCGAACTAGCTAAATTAAAAATCGCAGATGCTCATTATCGCGAAATTCTCATAATTAGAGACATTAAGCCAAAAGCTATTATGGGTGATCATTACAGTAAGGAGCAAAGCAAGCGCGCACAACAGCCAAGAAAACTTACTGAGCAAGAAAAGACACACATAAAAAACGCATATTCTCAAGCGCTAAAAGATGGAGAAACTTATGGATTAAAAAAACAGCTATCAAGAAAGTATGAAGTATCAGAAAGAACAATATATAACATCGTAAAAGATTTGAAAACAAAATGAATTAGGAAGTAGCCACGCTCTTTCTTAGTCGATAAATAAAGTTGTGTTACCCAATCATACGGAGTAACACAAAATGCAAGCTCAACAAGTAACAATCATTAAAGAGGTAATTTCTCCGCCTCTACCTGCAATTTACCTATCAGATAGTCAAATAGCTACCCGTTACGGTGTAAGCAGACAAACCGTCTGGCGCTGGGCTTCTAACGATCCAAAATTCCCTAGTTGCACAAAACTTTCACCAGGCTGTACAAGGTGGAAACTCTCAGACCTCGAAGCGTGGGAATCTGCCAAGGGAGTTGCATAATGAAAAAAAAGCCAGCCCTTATGACAGAGCCAGCACCAAGGGGTATTAATCACTATAACGTTAATAATCATACACCTAAGTTATGCAAAAAGCCATTAAGCAAGTTTCAGACTTATGAAAACTTAATTAATGAGTTTATAGCTGCAAACCCTAATCACACGGATTTTGAGCTAGACCGTGCCTGTCTGTATTTTGCTACTCAATGCGGCTTAACCGTAGCTGAGAAAGCAAAACAAAAAATGGGAGGCCGCTATGTTTTCTAATCCAAAACTAAGAGATCAACCATTTCAGGCATTGCGAGCTGAATGCGCTAAAAGACAGTTACGCCTATACCTAGCTGTGAACTTTAGAGTTTACATCTCTATTGGTGGCAATTATGCCGCGTATTGCAGTTTTTCAGACAAACAATTATGCGCTGGTGAGAGCTTGCAGGAAATAGCCGACTTTCTGCGGATAGGCGGTGTATATGACTAGATATGATAAAGCTCTGGAGAAAATAGACGCATACGCTGCCCAAAATACGTCTGCAATCAACTATGACAACATAGACCAGACTTTGCCTTTAGAAGAGAGAGCATTAACGATAACCGATGCAAAAAAAGAGCTATTGGCTGAACTTAAAGAAATGCGGAAAGAGACCGCACTTAAAGAGATCAACGAAAGAAAAGAAGCTATGAGAGCTAATACACAGACGCTATCAATGTATGACAAGGCTGGGCGCTATATAGACGGACTAGCTCACCCTGGACACCATGCCTATTTATTCGGTGATTCTGGCTCATTTAAGACGACATTTGTCACGGCCTTATGTATGCAAGCACTTGAAGAAAATGAATCACTAGAGTGCCATTACTGGGGCTTTGATGTGTCACCTCCTTATGTGCAAGCGATTGTCGGTATTGATCACGAAAGGTTCTCACTATTCAGCAATCAGACCGTAGTAGATATGAAGTCTTTTTACTCTGAGTATCTCAACAATGAATTGAGACTTGATAACACCATCATTGTGCTGGACACATTCAAGTTTTTATCGAATGACATTAACGGCAAGAACAGCAATAAAGAAGCAATGCACTACATTAAAAGCATTATCAGGCTGGGCGCTGCATGGGTATCAATAGGCCACACCAATAAAGACGGAAAAAGCCAAAGCGGTACTGCTGAGATCGAACAGGATAGCGATGCACTTTTGAGAATTGATAAGGTAGTAGACGGCAACAAGGCTATAGCAAACATTAAGAACGGAGGCCGCGTTAGATGGGGCGAGACAAACATAACCATTCAAACCGTTATCAGTGAGGATGATAAAGAGCGCCCTCACCTATTCTGGGGCAATGCTATCCGTCAAGCTCAGATCATTGGCAATGTAGACATAGAACGTATGAAGTCTGTAAACGAATTAGCGCCAGATATGGAACGTATTGCAAAGATTATACAGGACTACAAGGCAGCCAATAAAGAAGCAATCAACAAAACCGAACTCATAAAGCTGATTAAAGATAATGAACATATAGAGCTATCAGCACGTGAGGTTAGTCCGACATTGAAAGCAGGACTTAACCGCTACTGGAAAGCGAGTATGGATAAACAAAACCATAACAGACAGTTGTATTACCCGATGTGATAAGCGCCCACCTAAGACGTGGGTTTTATAAACTGTCTCAGGTGTGTTTTATGTATTAACTGATATATGTGTAAAGACTGTAATAACTGTAAACAGTGTTAGAACTCAATAAAGACGGACTTCTTACACTTATTACACTTAAAACGCTTTTCACGCTGCTGACTATAAAACACATAGAGATTAACTAAGGCATAGCTAACGATGATTAATGATGCAGACCAGGGGTATACAAAAACTCTATTGATGACCTGCGTCATATCGTTCGTGACCAAGAGCAAGCATAAACATAACCAAAAAAAGGATTATTGATATGAATAAGAATATTGAAAAGGCGACTGATTTGTTAATTAAGAATTTCATACTTGATGAAGCGCAACCTATGGAGAGTATCACTCAAGCTTTTGAATGCATAAATGACTGTGAAAAATCAAAAGCATATTTAGGCGAGGCGTTTTTTATAGCTATGGTTAAGTTAAACATTGCTAAATTAAAAACACAAAAACTCATTATGAGTTGGGAGTTGCATTAATGAACACTCAAGATAAATTTTTAAGAAAACAAGGCGTTGCCTATTTATTAGGTATATCGAGATACACCTTGCGGAGAATTATGCAGAAAGACCCTACATTCCCTAGATTCATTGAGTTAAGTGCAGGTATTCACATGGTGAGACAGTCTGATGTTGAGGGATGGCTACGCCGTAAAGAGTTGGCTACTAGGGAGAAAACCGCACGCTATTAAACAATATGCACCACTTGCCACATGACGCCCATAAATCCCCGCTATGCAACAGTTTTATCTAGTGCTGTGCGGGGCTTGTTTCTGGAAAATGATACTTGTAGTACAACATTTAAAAGGACATTTGATATGAGCATTCAAGACTTACGCGAGAAGCGTCAACAGTTAAAACAATCAGCAGATAAGCTGCTGGCCGACAATCCAAACTCAAGCTTTAATGAAACGCTGCGTGCACAGTTTGATAGTTTGGTAGCAGATATTGATCGGATAGATGTGCAAATTCACAATAGAGAAAAAGAGTTAGACAATAGCGCTAATTCTTATTTTAAGCCTGACCATACCGAATTTAAAGATGAGTTAACAGGTACAGCTATTCCAGTAGCTTTTTCTAATAAAGGCAAATTATCAGCACAGATTAGTAAGACATTGCAGAACAAAGACCGAGGCGACTATTCATTTACTGATTTTATCAGGGGTGTAGCAGGTCTTAAAACTACTACTGAGGTGCGTAATGCTTTATCAGTTGGTACAGATGCAAGCGGCGGCTTTACTTTACCCTCATTCATTCAGCTGCAAATGATTGATGCGTTAGTGCCTAACTCTAGCTTATTACAGGCTGGCGCTGGTCTATCATTACTTTCACAAGGTGCAAAAAACTATCGTATTGCTGCAATGGATACAGTACCTACTGCGGCATGGCGTGCAGAATCAGGCGCGATAGCAGATAGCGACCCAGTGTTTAGGTCTGTAGACGTAACGCCTAGATCATTAGCCTTTAAATTTAAAGTATCACGCGAATTATTGAGTGATAGTGCAAATATTCAACCAATGCTGATGAATGCTATTAGTCAATCTTTTGCTAAAGAGTTAGATCGTGTTGGCTTGCGTGGTAGCGGTACAGCCCCAGAGCCACGTGGCATTTTGAATACTTCAGGCATTCAATCAGTTACTAATGGCACGGATGGCGCATCATTGGCTACTACAGGTTATAGCAACTTAATCTCAAGTATGCAGGAAATTCTCCAAGCTGATGCACCATTGCCTAAAGCTACGATTATGTCTCCTCGTTCCTATGCGACTTTAGCAGGACTATTAGCGACTGATAATCAACCGCGTATGCGTCCTACAGTATTAGACACATGGAATTATGTAGCTACAAGTCAAATCCCTAATGACTTAACAGTTGGAGCATCTACAGACTGTTCAGAAATTTATGTAGCAGACTTTAGTAACTTCATCTTCTTCATGCGTGAAGATATGAGCATTCAATTGCTTAATGAGTTATATGCTGGAACAGGTGAGATTGGCTTTGTATGCCATATGCGAGTAGATACAGCGCTGTTATATCCGTCTGCATTCTCAGTTGTTACAGGCGTTAAAGCTTAGTTGCTGCTTTGAGATACTCATTCCCTAGCCGTGTGTGGGTTATAACTACGGCAATCAACTATATGAGCCTTTCAGTGGTTTACACATAGGAGTTGATAGAGCCCAGATTAGTTAAAGCTTCTCTGGGTTTTTCTTAACATTAGATAGATGGACAATAAAAGGATTAAAGATAAGAGGCAGACAGTAGAATATTTTATTTATAAAGTAAAAATTACAATGGGTTTAGATGAGCACATGTTTTTAATTGTTTATAACTAACATAGCCCCCCATCTAAAACTATATAACAAGCAGTTGTAAACCGTCTGCCTACCTTTATTTTTCCACTGTCAGATCAGAAAACGCGTTTTATTAACTGTATTAGGGGCTGGTATGAATCTAAATGGCGAAATCATAAAGAAAGCATTAAACGACTGTCATAGTTTGGTGATGGGTGGCAGATATGCAGAGGCAAAGCCTAGAATTAACCTACTGTCTAAAATTTATAATCAAGATATTCAAAGGCTATGCGCTGGCCTTTACTTTGTGGGCGGTGATATTGATGAAGCCATTGCAGCACATGAGAGCGCCGACACACTAAACAGTGGCAACGTAGACAGCCTAATGATATTAGGTAAGTGTTACCGCATTGCACGCAACTTAAAAGAGGCCGCACACTGTTATCAAACAGCACTCGCGTTAGAACCTGAGAATCCTACCGCTAGAATTGAACTAGTTGAAATTACCTATACATTCACACCTAAAAAAGACAACCGAGCCAATATAGATTTACATGGCATATTCCAGAAAAAAGGCTTTAAAGAGTTTTTCAAATATGTAGCTAACGAGTATCAGAATAAAGGCAGCATAGGCGGCGTACCTCTGGAAATTGTACAGGGCAAAATACCGCTATGGACAGGCGAGAAAGTAGACAGGCTTTTAATCATATTAGACCAGGGCAACGGTGACGCGCTACAATTCCTGCGCTACGTTAAACTAGCTAGACCATTGTGCAATCATTTAACGGTGGCAGCATACCCCAGCCTAATGAGCCTCATAGCACTTAACACCGACATAGACAGCGTAATAGATGCAGACATTATTCATACTGCTGGCGTGGCTGATGCTTACGCGGTGGCCTTCACATTACCGAATATATTGAATGCTGGTTATGAAGCAGAGCCATATATACACCTAGAAGGTAAAAAGCTAACTGGCTTTAATGTTGGCGTATGTTGGCGCGGTAACAATATCAATCCTACAGATCACTTTAGATCAGCAAGCTATGAAGTCCTGCAAGCGTTTGAAAGCTTTACAGACATTACTTTTCATTCGCTGCAAGTGGGCACAGAGAGCGATCTAGCGCCTTCATGGATGGTAACGCATGACCTAGACAGCTACGAGGCCACAGCGCGCGTTATTGCAAGCCTAGACCTAGTTATAACGGTGGATACCTCAGTAGCTCACCTAGCGGGTGCAATGGGTAAACCTGTATGGATTGGTTTAGGGAATCCGTCATGCTGGAGATGGGAAGACAGCGACACATTTACACAATGGTATAAAACAGCAAGGCTATTCAGGAATAACTCATGCTGGCAGACTACATTTAACTGGATGGCGGCAGAACTTGAAAACCTACGCACTAGGGAAGCAATAAGTTTAAGACTGTTCACGGCGGCAGAATGTGAAGAGATTAAAAAGCTACTCGATCAGCACCCAAGATATGCAGCGCAAACCTCTTATGGCTTGAAGCCTGATCACTTTAAAGCGAAACAGTCACGCATAAGGCAGGATATTCCCTCTTACGAATGGATATTTAAACGCATATTTACAGCGCTGGCAGAGGCTAGAGACTTCATGAATGTTGGCGATTTAATATTGACCGAAACAGCCAATTATCTGACCTACACCAAAGGCGATAAATTTGAATGGCATACAGACGATGGAAACAAGCGAAGGCTCACAATATCCATTCAGCTATCAAATAACTATGAAGGCGGTGATCTATTGGTGATACTGGCAAGCAATAAGACTTTGAGAGCTAGCCGCGATGTTGGCATGGCCTGTATATTCAAATCTGAGTTATTGCACAAAGTCACACCGATAACAAAGGGAAAGCGCGTGTCACTTATTCAATGGCTAAAGGGAGTTTAACCAATAGTGATTATGTTGTATTTATGTTGGGTATTTTATATAAACTGCTTGCAAGTGGCGTATTTACTAGCTAACTGGCGGAAGAGGCGAGATTCGAACTCGCGATAGGGTTACCCCTATGCCACCTTTCCAGGGTGGTGACTTAAACCGCTCATCCACTCTTCCGAAGACGCGCGCATTATAGTCCATAATGATACAAAAATCTTATATCACACGTCTAAATTGCTGAGATATTTATTCTTAACGCTGATTAAATATGCATAAAAGTTAGCCTGTTTCTTGGTTCTCGCCAGATTTACAACACCACTCTACCAACAACAAGCACAGGACTGATAACGCAGGGTTACAACATTCGGTGCCCTTTAACATTCACCACTAAATACTATTGATACTGATTGCATTCCAAGCAGTATCAATAACTAAATCTGCTATAACTTATCATTTAATAGATATCATACATAAGATGTATAGATACTATATATGACTAAGTAAAATACTTAATTTTAGCAAAATGATATCTATTACTTGATTTGAATTAGACTTATGTTTATTGTTTCTAAATAAATACGCCTGCATATTTAATCCTTATAATTAAAGAGGTTATGTAACCTGCAGGCTATTTGAAAATTAATTATCGCTGCCGCATTTGAGCAGCAGATTAAAAAAGTAATACAGTAGTTAATAATTGAAAACTAGAGGAGTTAGCATGAGTTTAGATTTACTAAAGGGCCTTGGCGTTAAAATACCTTACAAAGCTAAATACAATAATTTTATCGGCGGCAAATGGGTGGCCCCTGTTAAAGGCGAATATTTTGATGTTATTACACCAATCACCGGTAAGCCTTACACTCAGGCAGCTAAATCAGGCGCTGAGGACATTGAGCTGGCATTAGATGCTGCACACGCCGCTGCTGATGGCTGGGCTAAAACTCCTCCGGCACAGCGTTCTAACTTGCTACTTAAAATTGCAGACCGTCTGGAAGCCAATCTTGAGCTATTAGCAACTGCAGAAACTATTGATAACGGCAAACCGATTCGTGAAACGATCAATGCTGATATTCCACTGGCAATTGACCATTTCCGCTACTTTGCAGGCTGCCTGCGCTCGCAGGAAGGCACAATCAGCGAGCTTGATGAAACTACTGTAGCCTACCATTTCCATGAGCCACTGGGCGTTGTTGGCCAGATCATTCCATGGAACTTCCCGATCTTGATGGCCGCATGGAAATTAGCTCCTGCAGTGGCAGCAGGAAACTGTGTAGTCATGAAACCTGCGGAGTTCACACCAATCAGCATCCTGATTCTGATGGAAGTGATTGCTGACATTCTACCGCCGGGCGTTATCAACATTGTGAACGGTTACGGTCGCGATGTAGGCGCTCCATTAGCAAACAGCAAGCGTATCGCCAAAATTGCCTTTACCGGCTCTACCGCAACTGGTCGCATCATTGCACAAGCCGCTGCCAGCAACCTGATTCCGGCAACGCTGGAATTAGGTGGCAAATCCCCTAATATCTTCTTTGAAAACATCATGGATGCAGATGATGACTTCCTGGATAAAGCAGTTGAAGGTTTAGTGTTGTTTGCATTCAACCAAGGTGAGGTTTGTACCAGCCCGACACGTGCTTTGATTCAAGAGTCAATCTATGAAAAATTCATTGAACGCGTACTGCCACGTGTTGCCGCAATCAAACAAGGTAACCCTTTAGATCCAAACACTATGATCGGTGCACAAGCATCTCAAGATCAAATGAACAAGATCATGGCTTACATTGATATTGGCAGAGAAGAAGGCGCTAAAGTATTGATCGGTGGTGAACGTAATGTAATCAGCGGTTCATTTGCTGATGGTTATTATGTACAGCCAACGCTGCTTAAAGGTCACAACAAAATGCGCGTATTCCAGGAAGAAATTTTTGGCCCAGTACTTGCTGTTACGACCTTTAAAGATGAAGCTGAAGCATTGGCAATCGCGAATGACACAGTATTTGGTCTGGGTTCTGGCGTATGGACACGTGATGGTAGCCAAGCCTATCGCATGGGTCGCGGTATCAAAGCTGGCCGTGTATGGACTAACTGCTACCATGCCTACCCTGCTCACTCAGCATTCGGTGGCTATAAAGAGTCTGGCATTGGCCGTGAAACGCACAAAATGATGTTAGATCACTACCAGCAAACCAAAAACTTGCTAGTAAGCTACAGCCCTAAAAAACTAGGCTTCTTCTAACTAAGTTGTATTGTTACTATCGCTATCAAGGTTTACGGTAGCTATAAACAATAAAAAAGAGGCGGCTTACCCGCCTCTTTTTTTATTTAAATATTGAGAACATCGTTATGACCGAACGCATTTCTGCAACCCCGTCAGCTATTGAGCTGATCCAGAAACTTTCTACGCAGTATGGGCCTGTTGTCTTTCTGCAATCCGGCGGCTGCTGTGAAGGTAGCGGTCCACTGTGCATGCCTGCTAATGAATTCAAACCCAGTCCATCCGATGTTATTTTAGGAGAAGTTGCCGGCGCTGTTTTTTACATGGGAGACAGTCAGTTTTCATTCAGTGAAAACACGCACACTATTTTGGACGCTGTTGCAGGGTCTGGTGGCTCTTTCTCACTAGAGTGCGGCTCAGGCCAGACTTTTATAACCAAAAGTCGTTTATATACCGATGAAGAACTAGCACAACTTGAACCTGCCAAGCGTTATGGGTATTGATATAAAACTTTTACAAACATCGATACTCCAATCAATGCGCTAGTGACTTAATTATTACGCCAGACTGACTTGCCCTAGTGCTCAGCTATAACTAGATCATCATATAGTTACCCATTCATTAACTTTAAATTATAGACTTCAAAATTAAATAACTAAAATTCACTCAATATATTATGGGAAAAAATACCATTTAATAATTTAATGTGTATAATATAATCTCATATGCGGTTAAGCGCACATAAAAGAAAATCGCAATGAACTAATATTGAACTCAAGCAGAAATATTGCAACAAACAGTTAACAATATAAAAGGATTACCAAGAAGAAAAATATTAATAAAGAATTTTATGGTCTGGTCATAGGCCCTAGAATCCTCGCTTCACGCGGGGCCCCTTTTAAGGTAGCTTCGGCTACCTTTTTTTTTGCTATATGCACTATGACCGATTAAAACAAGATAGTAATTTATACAGAAACTATCACTACATCAGCTTAACAATAGTATGTTGAAGATAAAGTGAATATACCAACTGAGTTAATGTCGTCAACTGAATTAATCAAGCTTAACCGCTCAGCCACATTAAGCTGTAACTTAGTGCAAACCAAACCATTCAAAATAAAGAATTTAAGCAAGACCTGAGGTAAATTAAAACAGAATTAGACATATACGGTGACAACTCAACGGATATGTCTAATAAAAAAGCCCCTTCGTGTTCGAAGGGGCTTTGAATCTGGTGCCCGGGGCCGGAATCGAACCGGCACGCCCATAAGGCGAGAGATTTTAAGTCTCTTGTGTCTACCAATTTCACCACCCGGGCGGATGGAAGGTGTTCATCAAATTGCGGTGCGTATTCTAACACTTACTGAGATTATTTCACCTATATTTCATAGAAATTTTGATATTTTTTTAGATAATTTAAAAATATGCATACGCCTGTATTACATCAATCATCGTAAACAAAAAAAAGCATACCAAAAAGGTATGCTTTCAATGTACATCCGCTAGAAATCTATTGACTAGTCAGTTCGCGCACAATTTGCCAGCGGCTGTTAATACGCTCAAATTGCAATTCCTTATTTCCATTACAATCTTCACAAACAGTATTGCCAAGCGTTTTTTTAGCTTGATAGCCAGTAAATTTTAAATCCTGTTTAAATTTTGCAGTAGCTTTATTACCGTCACAAGTAACTTGCAACGCATCCAATTTAAGTACAGCCCGGCCGCTTATAGCCAATGTTTGTTTACGCTGATTTATCCACGCAGCTTTATCTGACGGTGCTTCCGCTGTAAATTTATCAGCATAAAATTTTAAATGTGTATCTGCATCTTTTGCACGCCACGCAGCAGCCCAGTCATTTACCTGTGAAGTCACTTCATCTACATTGCAGACTGATGGCGTACCAAGAGAAGCTTCCTCTACTTTATTAACTGTAAAAGGCTTTGCCAGCGACGCATAAGTACTACTTAACGGCTTTGCATCTGCCAATAAAGCATCTTTATCCACAATAATCTGCACTGGTGCTACGGCCTGACAGATATTCTCAGCATCCATATATTCTGCTCTGGAATACTCAGGCAGGTTGCCACGTGCTGCGCCAACCTTCCTTAATAATTCACCTTGCCCTGCATAAACTCGGGCGTAAGCAATCTGTAAATCATATTGAGTATTGGCTAAACTTCTTTTGGACTGAAAATATTCATTTTCAGTATCCAGCAAATCGAGCAAAGTACGTTGGCCAATATCAAATTGTTTACGGTAAGCCTCACGTGCGTTTTCAATAGAGATTGTGTGCTTTTCACGATAACTACGCTGCACTTGCAGCTGATTAATATCGTTATAAGCAATAGAAACTACCTGACGCGTATCGACACAAGCCTTATCGCGCATATCGCGTGAGCTATTCAGTTTCTCAGCCGTTTGTTTGACCAGGTTACGATCTGAGAAACCGTTAAACAGGTTAAAGTTCATAGTCAGTTCAAGCACGTCTGCTGCTGCGTTACTGTTCTGACCATCTGAGCTAGTACCAAGGTTTTTACGGGCCTGCAAGTCTAACCTGGGCATATAACGTGCCTCATTGGTTTTAATCTCACGTTCCTTAGCTTGAATATCTTCAATTGTAGATAGCAAATCAGGGTTTTGCAGATAGGCCAACTTGAGTGCCTCTGCTGCATTAGATTGAACACCAGCATTAAAAAACGTCGGCGTTTCTAAGGTATCTGGCGGCAAATCACCATATAAACGCTGCATACGTGCAGTAACATCATGCAGATTCGTCATCTCTGTCAGCAGATTCGCTTCTGCTAATGCCAAACGTCCGCCAGCCTGCTCCAGATCAACTTTCCTTGCCACACCAGCAGCTACGCGCTCTTGAATGCGGTCAAAAAGCTGTTTATGCACCACATAGTTATCTTTAGCAAACTGGATCAATTCGCGATAGCGCAGTGAATCAATATAGGCACGCAAGAATTCCAGCGTAGTATTCTGCATTGCGCTTTGCAATTCGTAATATCTGACGCGGCTAGTGTGCCCCAGACGCTTTACATCATTACTGGTCGCAAATCCATCGAATATCATCTGTCGCAAAACTAGTTCGTTATTCATACGCGGAGTCGCTGTGCCATTATTCAGCTGGATTTTCTCCTCTTGGTTTCTATAAGTAGAAACAATATTCGCATCAGGCAAAAAATTACCACGAGCTACACCCTGCTCATACCCTGCTTCTAAAAACTTGTGATAGCGCGCCTGTACTTCAGGGTTAGAAGTAATGGTTTTTTCAACCATATCCTTTAATGAAATCAAAGGCTGTGCGGCGTAACAAATTTCGACTGACAATGCGGTCATGCAAAGCAGCATTAATTTTGAGGTCAATTTATATTTATATTTGTTATTCAAAAGAGTGCTTTCCGAAAGCTCGGTAAATTAATAAGTTTAATCAGAATTGATTCATTCTAATACGCAACTGTTTATAAAGTGATTTATATATTGTTATATTCTCGCAATACATTTCAATAAAAACTTACATTGCCTGAATGGCTGCGTGCCATGTGTATGCAATTTTCATACCTACAGCAAATATTTTAGTAACTCATTAAGAAACTTAGATGTTATTGAGCATACCACTAACAGTAGCTTCAATAATTAATCGCCCGTAATTCTATCTTTATCAAGCACTTAAAATTTATTTTGTATCAAATATATGAAGATATTAACAAAATTTTACATTTGCTAATGTAATGTGGCAGAAACTATGCAAAATCTGTTCAGTTAACAGCGCATATCCTGCAGAATATGACCTAATATACACATCCTTAAAGTGTCATTATTTCAACACTTGTCATGAAAGTTAGGTCAACAATTAACTCGATCACAAAAAAGCCAGCTTAAAGAAATCAACATCATGCCCATATAAACAATAAAGCCCTTAACTTTTAAGTTAAGGGCTTTATATTCAACAACTACAATCTATAAAAACTAGTCTGTAATCAGTTTCTGGTTATTAATAAGGCTTTGAATAATCTGCTGATCTGTTGTTAAACCGCCAACACTTAAGTCAACTGCAACCAACACAATCTGCTGGGTTTCAGTTGCGCTGCCAGATACAACAGCATTAACCACTCCATTGCCGCCAAAACCACCACTAGAGCTAATATGCACAATAGTATTACCACCAGTCACCTCAAAATGCAGGTAATTGTCCAATGAGGCTGCCGTATGTGACTCCCCCGTTAACAAATCTCGCAAATCAAGCTTATCAGTACCTGCCGAAGTATCAAAGTCAGTAATTGAATCAATTGCTGGAGAGCCTGCGAGACCGGCATCCGCGAGTGACCAGCGGAAGACATCTGAGCCCAAACCACCAGTCAGCGTATCATTGCCAGCCCCACCGCTGATATCGTCGTTACCAGCACCTCCAGCAATCACATCCGCACTAGATCCACCCAGTAGCACATCATCGCCAGCTGTACCAATGATAGTGTTATCTCCATCAAGAGTTAAGGAAATAGTACCAGTAGCACTATCCCCATCAGCATCAGTCAACTGATACCCCAATTGCAAATCGAAGTTAACGTCATATTCAACCGCGCTCACAGACTCGATACCTAGCTTAAATGAACTCTGGCTTCCAGACTCAAATACCAGTGTTTCAATTAACGCGCCTCCCGGAGCAGCAATTGTATATGCACTATTCGCATCCAGACTTGCATTGGTGATGTAATAGACAAATGTACTGCCATCCACTGTGGTGCCGGTAATAGTCAGTTCGTCAGGTGCAGAATTAGATGCACTATCGAAATTGAATAACGAAATCTGCATTGTTGAAACAGCATTGCCGGTAGTACCGGAAGCAAAATCCATCGTCACGCGTTCACCTGGATTCATCAGGTTATTAGCAGCACCCAAGTACTTACTGCTGGTATTCAACGTAGTGGTAGTGCCATCAAGATAGTTCTCTCCGGTGACTACCGCATTAAACGTAGTTGAGCCTGCGGTGAATGTAAGTAGCAGATCTTGACCATTTCCGCCAGATAATGGCAGGCTTTCCACAGTAGAAACCACCTCCGTACCCAAACTCATCAACTGAGTATAGGAAACATCGGCATCAGCCCCCGGATTCAACTGAATTACCAGTTCAAAAACTTCCGTTCCTCCCGCAATCGTTCCAGTAATAGTACCGGTCAGCCCATCGGGACTTACCGTCATAACATACTGCACCAACTCGCCAGCCACATAAATATTCGGTAAGGAATCAACTGTAGAAGTCCAGCTGAATGTGTTCGTTCCATCGCCAAACTGTGTAGATATTGTTTCTGTGACTGTACCTACAAAGTTAGCTTCGTTACTGAGTGTAATATCGCTGTTACCAATCACTGGCAGTAAATTTGCCGTTCCAGATCCGTTTGTAGGCATGTTAATTGCTGCAGTCAACGCCGAGCCAGTTTCTATATCACCATTGCTCACCTCGGTACTGGTAGCAGTAGCAGAAAGAGTAAAATTCCCCGTACCTACAATTGGCTTAACCATCGTTAGTTGCAACCCGGTCAGATCAGCCTCGGATGTCACCGTCCAAGTATAGGGGCCCGTGCCGGAACGCGTTAGCAAGGTACCGGTGCTGGTGCTTAGTATTGCATCAGGGGGCAATCCTGTTCCAGTGATGACAAAACTGTTAGTCAGCGACTCGCTTCCATCGCTATCAACAAGATTTGCCGCAACATTGACAGTGTAGGTATACGTATCCGGCGCGGTCAGTCTCACATTATCGATAAATACACCAGTGTTATCACCGCCTCCGCTGTCAGCTGTGTTCTCAGCATCAAGAAGCAGTGTATTGGTTGCACTGGCGACAACTCTGAAGGTGAAAGTTGTTAACGTCGAAGTTAGTGAGGCTTGACTCACGCTCTGCAATGTCTGTCCGTTCCACACAATACTCAGAGCACCTGTGCTACCCGCCGGAATTGCTAGATCAAGTTTCAACTCGTAAGTGGTTCCAACGGTGAGCCCCGTAATGGTTTGCGTCAAATCGGTACTCTTCTTACCGCTTTCGGAAGTGTCAAGAACACGCGTACCTGTAATACCACTCACTTGATTGGTGTATAACTCTAATGCATTACCGCCACCAGTGGTATAAGACCAACCAGTAAGGTTAGCAGTGTTGCTTGTACCGCTAGGCAACACACGAGGATTGGTTCCGGTTCCACCGCTATAGGTTTCGAAGCTGCCGTTAGTAATGTAATTGGTAGAACTTGATGGATTGTTATATGGCCCAAGCACATCAATCGTCACTATTGGCGCATCCGCAACCGCTGTCACATTTACTGTGACTACAGAAGTTACGCTTAAACCTACCTCATTAGTTTTGGTAATGGTGAAGCTGTCTGTACCTGACCAGTTTGCATCCGGCACGTAAATAATATCACCGCCTGAATTCGTCACTGTGCCGTGACCAGCCTGCCCTAGTACAGCATACTCGTAACTGGTGCCTGACAGAATAGTTACAGCAGCATCTTCGCTGGTAGTTACAATAATTGGATCTACAATCAAAGTAGAAGCCATTACTTGACTACCACTATTAGCAATGCCTGTATCAGCAGTAACGGCTACAAGTCTCAATACCTCATCACTCTCAATTGCTGCGTCTGTCAGAGTGCGTACCTGTATCTCAAAGCTAGGATTAGACAAAGCACTGCCAGTAAGTGTGATGGCACTTGTTGCAGTACTAATCCATGTAGTACCTCCATCAATACTGTAATCAAAGTCCACACCTAACGTTGCCACGCCCTCAAAACTCAAGGTCACGACTGTATCTGTCGCTTTAACATTGCTTAATTCCAAGTCAAAGGTAGTAATACCACCCTCGCTGACATACGAGGCACCGCTCAATAGCAATGATGGCAAGTCATTAATCGAGGTTGCACCAGTAGCACTGGTATTTGCCAAATCAGCTGCCGCTGTTGTTGTGGCCGTCAGTGTCAATGACTCACTGGTAACACCCAAGCCATCATCATTCACCACTGTCTTAACCTTGACTTCTGCCCTAGTCTGCCCTGCCACTATAGTAATCTGACTTCCGCTCACATCTTGCCATGCAGTATAAGAGCCATCAGCGTTTTGTATACGGTACTGCATTGGAGCGACATAATCATCACCTGTTGCCTCGCCGCCCAATGCCAGAGTCAACACTGTGTCGTCGGCAAGACGGACATCACTTAACTCTATCGCAAACACAGTAGCTTTGCCTTCATCCACAGGCAATGGGCTGGAAACAGTCAGCTCAATATTGATGCTGAAGGTGACTGTATTACCAGCAGTAGTGTAGGTGCCATCAGTTACCGTATAGGTAAATGACTCATTACCGGTATCATTTGTTGCCGGAACATACACCAGCAAGCCATTCTCGATATCCGTATATGGAATTGTGTCATTTGCTGCAACGTCTACCCAAGCAGAACCATCATAATATTTCAATAACCCTTGAACAGGAGTTGAAGTAATCATCACTGTCAATGAATCACTTGAGTCTGCATCAGTAATGCCAAAATCATCTGCTGTCAGCACATGCGTAGCATTTTTAGGGATCGGGATAGTCGCATTCTGTGCTGTTGGGTTATCCTGGTCACCGGTAATTGTGACTGTGATGTCATGCGTTGAGCCATCCATGCTGGTCACAGTAAACACCTCGGCGCGTGTCTGGCCTTCTGCCAGATACTGAACCGCTGCATTATCTACCGTATAAGTCCATGCACCGCTAGCATTAATGACCAATGCGCCAAGATTACCACTGCTGATTACCGGTACAAGTGTATCAATCAACGACTCTCCGCTGTCAGGGTCAGTAACCGTTAAAGTGCCAGTAGTTGAAAGCATGCCACTAACAACAGCAACATCTTCCGCTACCGCACCTGTATCAACACCGCCAAAGACGGGCAAATCATTAGTACCGGTAAGCGTAATGGTAAGTGCTCCAGTGTCGCTACCACCCACACCGCTGGTTACATAGGTAAACACATCATCAACAGTTTCACCTTCAGCCAGACTATTTGCATTAGCTACATAAGTGTAACTGCCGTCTGCATTTAGCGTGAGTGAGCCATAAGCACCCAGAACTGCGCTGCCAATATTGCCGGAAACACCATTGACAGCAGATACAGATTTTGATGTACCGATATCATTTATAAGTACACCACTAGCTGCATTGACGCTTAAAGTAGCAGTTTCCTCTACCGAACCTACATCATCTACCGCCTCTACAATCAGATCGTTCACATTAACTGTAACCGCTGCCGTATCACTCAAGGTGCCATCAGTTGCCGTCACGGTAAGGTTATGTACACTTGCAGCCTCGTAATTCAGTGTTTTACCAGCAGCAATTGTAATTACACCGGTAGATGAATTAATTTCAAAAATACCGCCCCCATTGCCTCCAGTAATACTGTAAGTAATAGCATCACCGTCACGATCAAAATCTGTGCCAGTAAAACTATCGCTTACATTGGTAATAAAAGTGCCAGGATCAACATTTTCATCAAGCGTGGCGCTGGCATCTACGATATTTGGTGCGTTGTCGTTGACGTTGTTCACCGCCAGCGTCACCGCTTGCGTGGTCGGCGCGTTGACGCCGTCGCTCGCTTCTACCGTGAAGCTGTAGCTGGCTTTGGTCTCGTGGTCCGGGTTGCCGATCAAGGTCACGACGCCAGTGCT
>Ga0208125_100103_pt1 | contig 83415 bp, 83 predicted proteins | sample LakWasM128_HOW14_2_FD_183938 | JGI IMG/M metagenome (GOLD analysis project Ga0208125, IMG submission 183938) | Freshwater sediment methanotrophic microbial communities from Lake Washington under simulated oxygen tension - Sediment Metagenome... | ecosystem: Environmental > Aquatic > Freshwater >...
TGCCGACAAATACGCCGCCAAGTAAAAATGCACCTGTCAGCCAATGCGCACATTGTTTATTTAAACCACGTTTAATGGCAGCAACGCCTTGAACTACAAAGTAACTGCTGGTAATCAGCACCAGCGTGTTGATTGCGCCAGAGGTACGACTTAATGTCAGCTGCGATGCATTGAATAGCTCAACATTGTTAGCGCGGGTAAAGGCATAAGCCACAAATAACACACCAAAGGCTAGCATTTCTGCAAAGATGAAAATCCAGATAGCAAAATCACCTGGAAGGTCTTCTTTATGATGAGTGCTACTGTTGTTCACTAGATGAATGTTCACTAAATTAGGGTTCACTAAATTCCAATATATGCGTTGATTAGTCTTGATTGCATGATGCGCTGTTAAGTCAATTCACGCCATGATGTAAATCAAGTTACAAAAATCAATTGAAAGTAATGTAAAAGAGGAGCCAAAACTCCTCTTTTACATTGACGACACTTCTTGCTTAACTACTCAAATGCGTGACTTTCACCTTTAACAAAGAAACTACCAATGTAAAGCAACAGGCCAATTAAGAACACCAAACCAGCGCCTTCACGAGCCCAGTAAAAGATTGATATTTGATCTTGTACCGCCATAAAACTCATTGGAGTTGGCGACATGCGTTGTAACCACACTTGCACAATCCCAGCACCAGTCAGAAACAAGGCAATAAAGAACATAGCAATTGTCATTAACCAAAATGACCACATTTCCATAATTTGCGCTCTTTCAGGATTAGCCGCACGACCACGTAGCACTGGCATTGCGTAAGAGATCATCGTTAATACCACTAATGCATAGGCGCCAAAGAATGCCAAATGTCCGTGTGCCGCAGTCAATTGTGTACCATGTGTGTAATAGTTAATTGGAGCTAGCGTATGCAAGAAACCCCATAACCCAGCACCCAGGAATGCCATTACACTCGTACCAAGTGCCCATAAAACTGCTGCTTTATTTGGGTGCTCACGACGGCGTTTATTCACCATATTGAATGCAAAGATAGTCATCATTAAGAACGGTATAGGTTCTAATGCTGAGAATACTGAACCCCACCATTGCCAGTACGCAGGAGCGCCAATCCAGAAATAATGGTGACCTGTGCCGATGATGCCCGTCACCAAAGTCATGGTGATGATCACGTACAACCATTTTTCAACCACTTCACGGTCTACACCTGTGACTTTGATTAACACGAAAGCTAACATCGCACCCAAAATCAACTCCCATACACCTTCAACCCAAAGATGTACTACCCACCACCAGTAAAATTTATCTTTTACAAGATTTACCGGGTTATAGAACGAGAACAGAAAAAATACCGCTAAACCCAGCATACCTAATGACAATACTAAACTGATAGCAGTCTTGCGACCCTTGAGCACGGTCATGACGATATTAAATAACCAAGATAAGGCAACTAATACGATACCCACTTTGGTTGGTAATGGCTGCTCTAGAAATTCGCGCCCCATGGTATTAAGTAGATCGTTCCCTGTCCATTTAGCTAATGATGCGTAAGGTACTAGCAAATAGCCCAGCACTGTAATAGCGCCAGCGGCTAAGAATACCCAAAAGGTAATAATGGCGAGTTTAGGGCTAAACAACTCAGTTTCTGATTCTTCGGGAATCAAATAATATGATGCACCCATAAAACCAAACAACAACCAAACAATCAGCAGGTTGGTATGCACCATCCGAGCCACGTTAAAAGGAATAGCCGGGAATAGAAAATCCCCAACCACATACTGTAGTCCCATAATCAGACCAAATAGAATCTGACCCAGAAAAAGGCCTATAGCAGCGATAAAATAAAGCTTCGCCACTGCCTGAGATTTATATTTCATTTTGTTATCTCCTTAGAAAATGACGAATTAGCCTTCAATGTTTGGCGGCCATTTGTTAGTGTTGATTTCTGAAGCGTATTTGAGGAACGCGACAACATCATCAATATCTGCATCGCTTAGATTAAATTGTGGCATTTGACGACGTCCTGGCACGCCAGTAGGCTGACCTTTGATCCACGCTTTAATAAAATCAGGTCCGCGACGGGTGTAAACATTGCCCAGTTCAGGGGCAAAATATGCACCCTCGCCTAATAATGTATGGCAACCAATGCAGTTGTTGGTCTCCCACAGTTTTTTGCCGTGTGCTACGGCAGGCGTAATGTTTTGGCTATTGTCTCGCTTAGGTAAGACTTTCATGGTGTCGAAAGTAAGTGCGAGAAATAAAAGGAAGAAGAACACTCCCCCACCGTAAAAAACATTTCGCGCCATGGACTTAGTGAAAGTTGCGCTCATAACATTGCTCCTTTTAATTACAGAGTTAATAAAAATACAAGACGAACAATAACAGGTGGGCATACTTTAGTTCTTGATGCTAATCAAGTTTTGAAGCTTGAGTAATTTAGTACACAATACTCCCTATAAAAAATATAAGGAAAATAACGATGGATAAAGCACAGATTGCTCAAAGACTATCTCAGTTTTATATGTTCTCAGAGCTTCAACCCGCTCAAATTGAGCCGCTGGCCAATGGCACTAGAATGATAGATGCGCCAAGAGGAGGCATCTTGTTTAACCGTGGAGATAGAGCACATGGCTTTTACTTGCTACTAGAAGGTCAGATTAAACTTGGTGTGATCTCCCCACAAGGTGATGAAAAAGTCATTGGTTTGATTCAGCCGGGCGAAAGCTTCGGTGAGGCAGTCTTGTTTTTAGAGCGCACTTTTCCAATTTATGCGCAGGCAACCTTAGATTCCAAAGTATTATTAATTACCAGAGATGCAATTTTTGATATTCTGGATAACGATGTGACCGTGGTCAGGCGTATGTTAGCTGGCATCTCTGCCCGTAACCGCCAACTGGTCAACGATATTGAATCTATTTCATTGCAAAATAGTACACAACGGCTCATTGGCTACTTATTACAGATTAGTACTGACTCGCCTAACCCAGAACGGGTGCAACTACCTGCGAATAAACTGACGATTGCATCCATGCTCAACATCACACCAGAAACACTCTCACGCGTGATGCTCAGATTACAAATAGCCAAACTCATTGAAGTTAACGGTAAGGAAATCGTCATTACCAACGTCGCAGGCTTACGCAATTTCGAATAACACTAATTCCGTTAAACAAATAAAAATGCCCACATCACTGTGGGCATTTTTTAAACTTAAAACTAATTCAGGCTTTAGTTAGCTTTCTTTTTATCATTCACAATTGACTCTAACAAAGCGCGCAAGTCTTTAGAAACCTCTGGATGTTTTAGCCCTAAGCGGATCGTTGCTTCTAAATAACCAAATTTAGAACCGCAATCATAACGCACACCATCAAATCGATACGCTAAGATTTGCTCTTCGGTAAGCAATGCTGAAATACCATCCGTTAGTTGTATTTCACCACCTGCACCCGCTTTAACATTGTCTAAGTGATGGAAAATTCTGGGAGTCAGAATGTAACGTCCTACCACCGCCAATGTAGATGGCGCATCTTTTGGATCTGGCTTTTCTACAATCGCTGAAACCTGCTCAATATTCTTGTTGAGTGGCGTGGTTGCAACAATACCATAACTCTTGGTTTGATCTGCTGGCACATTCTCAACGCCTAAAAGTGAGCAACGATAGTAATCATAAGCCTCAACCATTTGCTTCATGATTGGCGTTTTACCATCCAACAAGTCATCTGCCAAAATCACGGCAAAAGCATCATCATTCACCACAGGTTTAGCTAAACGCACCGCATGACCTAAACCCAAAGCTTGCGTTTGGCGAATATAAATACAGTTAACGTTTTTAGGAACAATATTTTGTACAATTTTGAGCAGCTCGGTCTTACCGTTACGCTCCAGCTCATTCTCTAACTCATACGCCATATCAAAATGGTCTGATATAGAACGCTTGTTTCTACCTGTAATAAAAATTAAATCAGTAATTCCCGCCGCAACGGCCTCTTCAACCGCATATTGAATCAATGGCTTATCTACAATGGGTAACATTTCTTTTGGATTTGCTTTTGTCGCCGGTAAAAAACGTGTGCCTAAACCGGCTACTGGGAAAACTGCTTTAGTAACTTTTTTCATTATGACCAATCATCTAGTAAGTTAACAATGTCTCAATTATATTCACATAAAACAGTACTGACTACACCAAATTTGTAATTGATTGTATTGTACAAAGTTAATCATTGAAACCTCATTATTATTAAAAACGCCTGATATTTAACTTACATAAATGTAAAGTTATACTGAATAAATAACTTTACATTTTTAATTTGCGAACAGCGTATACTTTCACAGCTATGATGAAAATCATCTACAATTAGTCTAAACTTAGTAAAAAGTTCGCAAAATATTACCTACTTGAATTTGGCATAATGCTTGCTTCTTTATAAAGTGAATCCTCAAATCAAAAGTACGCCTTAGCGTTTAACCCTATTAAAAAATTATCAACTATGGTCATAATGAATAACGACAATTCAACAATAAGAGCTAGAGCCCCTCTAAGATTGGGTTTAGCAGGCGGCGGTACAGATGTATCCCCTTACTCAGACGAATTTGGCGGTTTAGTCCTTAACGTAACTATAGATAAATATGCTTACGCAACAATCATACGTCGCAACGATGACCATGTAGAACTGATTGCTGCTGATAATAACAATCGCTGGTTTGGCAAAATGTCGCCAAAGCTCGAGCGCGTTTCAGGGGTCGATTTACATGTGGGAGTTTATAACCGCATCATCAAAGACTTCAACAACAACAAACCACTATCGCTCAGCATTATTACCCACTCCGAAGCACCTCCGGGCTCAGGCTTAGGCTCGTCATCGACCATGGTGGTCGCTCTAGTACAGGCGTTCTGCGAGCTACTTTCCTTACCTTTAGGTGAGTATGAAATTGCGCAACTTGCTTATCAAATCGAACGTAATGACTTAGGCTTAACTGGTGGTAAGCAAGACCAATACGCAGCTACTTTCGGTGGGTTAAACTTTATGGAGTTTTATAAAGATCGTGTCATTGTTAACCCGCTTCGCATTAAGCCCCATATCAAAGCCGAACTAGAGTCATCATTAGTGCTGTTTTACACTGGCGTTTCTAGAGAGTCTGCTAAGCTTGTTGACGAGCAAACGTCTAATGTTAAAACTGGTGATGCTAAATATTTAGAACCTTTACATGCGATTAAAGCAGAGGCTGTCAGCATGAAAGAGGCTATATTAAAAGCTGATTTCGATGCTTTTGCGGCTTCAATGCAGCATGGTTGGGAATCTAAGAAGAAAATGGCCAAGAGTATTTCTAACCCAATGATAGAAGAGGTCTACAATGCTGCTATTGCCGCTGGCGCTAAAGCGGGCAAGGTTTCAGGCGCAGGCGGGGGCGGATTTATCATGTTTTTTGTTGACCCTGCACAGCGCCCTTATGTGATGCGCGCACTTTCTAAATTTAACGGCCAAGTATCAACATGTAACTTTACTGATACTGGCACACAATCATGGAGAAAAGCTTGAGATCATTCATCAATCAAGAGATTGAGAAATCAATCAACACGTTTTCTAGCATTTTGAGCAACGAGAAACTACTCTCACAAGTTGAGGTTTGCGTAACTGAAATCTGTTCTGCCCTTGGCAACAAAAATAAGGTTTTGCTGGCCGGTAATGGTGGCAGCGCGGCGGATGCGCAACATATTGCAGGTGAGTTTGTCAGCCGCTTTAATTATGACAGACCTGGTTTAGCCGCATTTGCACTTACAGTAGATACCTCAATATTAACAGCTATTGGCAATGACTATGGCTACGACAAGTTATTTTCTAGACAAATTCAAGCCGTCAGTGTGCCAGGCGATATTTTCTGGGCATATTCTACCTCAGGTAAATCAGCCAATATTATCGCCGCGATGGAAACAGCAAAACAACTAGGCTTGAAAGTCATTGGTTTTACAGGTCAAAATGGCTGGAGCAGACCAGAACTAGTCGACTTCTCTATAGAGATTCCGTCTCCTGAAACGCCAAAAGTACAGGAAGGCCATTTGCTTTTAGGCCATATTATTTGTGGCTTAGTAGAGCTTAAAATATTTCCGCGCGAACAATACGCACCAACATGATGCATCCGGTTCTAATATTAGCAGGCGGCTTTGGCACGCGCCTTAAAAGTGTTGTGCCAGATTTACCAAAACCCTTGGCAGATGTGAGTGGCAAACCATTTTTATGGTGGCTATTACAGCAACTAGAAAACCAAGGTGCGAAAGATGTGTACCTATCAGTTGGCTATATGCATGAGCATATTCAAAGTTACTTTGGCGCAAAATTCAATCAAGTCAATCTCCACTATATTATAGAAACTGAGCCACTAGGCACTGGTGGGGCGATTATGAATGCTTGCCAACAGATTCCAGAACAAGATATTTTAGTTTTAAACGGCGACACCCTGGCCATGACAGACTTAAATGACTTTATAAAATTTGCAAAGAATTACACCTCAAAACTATTTTTAGCCGTGGCTAAAGTTGCAGATGCAGGTCGATATGGTACAGTCATTGTCGATGGCAACCATATCACCGGCTTCGCCGAGAAGGGTAAAACAGGCGCAGGCTTAATTAATGCAGGTATTTACTTGCTGAATAAGTCATTATTTAATGATTTTAATCTGCCACAAAAATTTTCATTCGAAACTGATATTTTAATGAAACACATCAATAGCTTAAACTTGATTGCTTATAGCGAAGTGACTGATTTTATTGACATTGGCATCCCTGAAGACTACACGTTAGCACAAGCAAAAGTACCAAATATGGTATTAAAAAAATAACATTAAATAAACAAGCTTATCATTCATGACATTCACACCCGCGCTCTTTCTAGACAGAGATGGCGTTATCAACATAGATAAAGGCTACGTACATCAAGCAGCAGAATGCGAGTTCGTAGAAGGTATTTTCGACTTAGTAAAACGCGCCAATGCGTTAGGCTATAAAGTTATCGTTGTCACCAACCAAGCTGGAATTGCACGTGGTTATTATACTGAAGCGCAATTTTTAGATTTCAGTGATTGGATGAAAAATGAATTCAGCCGCAATCAAGCACACATTGATGAAATATACTTTTGCCCACACCACCCAGTGCACGGTTTAGGTCAATATCATATTGAATGCGACTGCAGAAAACCAGCACCAGGCATGTTTTTAAAAGCGCAAGCCGCTTTTAATATTGATATGCAAGCCTCTGTGATGGTTGGCGATAATATCTCTGATTTAAAAGCTGCTATTTCTGCCAAGGTAGGCCACTCGAATTTATTTATTAGTAATAGCATAGACCGAACCATCACTGAAATAGAGCAAGTTCAGGCAAAGAAACTTCAGATTGAAAGTTTATCGTCACTCAGTGAAGTTAAATTGCCTTCAGTTTAAGTTAATGACGACTCGTCCACTCTTTCCAAACTAACCCTGGAAACACCAAGGCATCACCTGCGTAGCGCTTGGCCAAACGCCTAGGCTCCGTCATCATGCGGTAAAACCACTCAATGCCGATGTTAGTCATCCATTTAGGTGCACGTGGTTTATTACCTGCTAAAAAGTCTATCGTTGCGCCTGCACATATTGCCACTTTCACAGGTAATCGACTGGCATACTGATTAACCCATGTTGCTTGTTTTGGTGCACCGAGACCTATTAGTAAAAAGTCTGCGCCAGAATCACTAATCAGTTGGCAAATTCGCTCGCATTCAACGGCATCTTTCTCGAAACCAAACGGTGGACTATACAAGCCAGTCACTTTAACGTGTTGGTATGTACGCTCTATATTCCCCGCTGCAATCTCGGCCACTCCTGGCATGGCACCCAGCAGAAAGACTTTTAACTCGGCATCGGCATTATCGTGAAAGTGTTGAAAAATTGCTGGTACTAGGTCACTGCCAGTGACAGTGCCTGGGATGCTTTCACCCATTAACCTTGCAGTCCACACTACAGGCTTGCCATCCACTACGACCATTGCAGCATTCTCAAAGGCATCTCGATAAGCTTGATTCTTACTTAACTGCACCACGCAGTTTACATTTGGCGTCACTATAAACTTGCAGTTACTTTCCGCAAACTTTATCCATGTACCTACATAATCAACTGCTTCACTCATCGTGAGCGGGTTAATCGTAATACCGAATATACTAATTTTTTTTGCAATAATATTTGCCATAATTTTTAAATCTCTCAGGTGCTTTATAGATGATCGCGCTTAGAGCGTACCCACTCAGATTGGCGTTTAAACACAAATTTGATATACAAAGGGATTTTTGCAAAGACATAAAACGGCACCATTAATAGCTCTGAAAATTTGACTATTTTACGGCCAAATCTACACCATGCCAGTACCACCGCCGTAGCAACTAATAGTAAATCTGAAAATACCCAAGACCATGGCATCAACTGCTGAGTCACTACTATCATCAGCATGCCAACTGCGCTAAGCGTAGAAATGATCAACACCAACAAGGCAAGTGGTGGCACGCACATATCAAGCGCTATAGCCAACATGTTTAAGTTAGCTTGTCGGATGCTTTGCATAATTAACGGCAAGCCCTCTTTAACCATCATGCCAATGTGTCCATGCTCCCAGCGTGTACGCTGGGTTTTAATACCTTCGGCACTACTAGGAAACTCACTCGTAATGAGTGCTGCCGGGCAAAATCTTGGCGCTAACTTTAACTTAGCTAAATCCACACCGAGCTTCATATCTTCCACAATATGACCACTTGCTAAGTTAACTTGGCTAATCGCCTGCCAAGGGAACGCCATACCTGAACCCATCAGCTGACAAGGCAAACCTAGCCGATGAAAGCCCAGCGGTCTAGCCCAGTTTTTTACCGTCCAAGCAAACGCAGCAATCTTTATTTTCAGAGGTGAGTTTGCCTTAGCATGCATTAAATATAAGCCTTGTACCGGGCGTTTGTATTGCACCGCTTCATCCACTAAGGTTGAAAGTGCATTCTCGCCTAATACGCAATCTGCATCTAGAATCAACACAATATCTGGCGGATTTTTAGCTAAATGTTGAATACCAAAATCAAGCGCAAATCCTTTACCGCGCTTAGTCTCATGAAACCGCTCAATCACTTCAACATCATGGCTTTTTGCCACAATTGCAGTGTCATCATTACAGTTATCTGCTACCACTAACACCCTAATATTAGGTGATAATTGCGCCTTAATCGACAGTAAAGTCTGAGTTATGCCTGTAGATTCATTATGTGCAGGAATCAATATTGTCGTTAGTGCTGTAAGTTTTGCGCTGCTACTTTTGTGTGGCAAAGGCAACAACGATATGAATATTTGCACAAAGAAAGTGGCCACAGGAATGCTAATTACAATAATGGCCACACAAAAAAGCACCTCTAGTACTATCATGCGCCAGCCTTATTATTAGCAATTGCTTCATTAAATAATTGCGCCAATTTGTTGGCCTCTACACTCACTGAATGCCGTTCTAATACACGTTTATATGCCAACTCACCCATTTGGCTTAACTGTTCATTTGGTAAGGCTAAAAACCTCTCAAGTGTATCTGCCAAAGCATTTACATCCCCCGCAGGGAAGAGAAAACCATTCTCACCGGTAATCACTAACTCTGGAATCGCCGCAATATATGTGCTAATCACAGGCCGCCTAAGTGCCATAGCCTCCATAATAACTACTGGCAAACCTTCAGCAAAACTAGGCAATACTAATGCTTTTGCATTTAAAATTTCATTCCGCACTTGATTGCTACTAATCCAACCTGTAATACGCACTTTATCGCTTAAGCCGTAGCGTTTAATTTGCGCCTCAACTTCTGCGCGCATTTCGCCATCGCCACCTAATACAAGTTCGAAATCAATGCCTTTTTTGGCTAAAATATTAGCAGCATCCACGAGCAACAACTGACCTTTTTGCTCACAAATTCTACCCACACATACCAACTGCGGCTTTACCGTGATAGGTATAGGGTTAATATTATGAAAAGCATTCTCAATACCACAATGCACTTCTTTTACTTTAGACCACTGTGAATAAGGAATCCAGCGAAAAATCTGACTGCGACAATATGATGAAATTGCAACAACAAAAGCACAGCCATTAATTTTTTCCGCCAACTTGATAAACTCAGGCTTATCAAATTCCTCAGGACCGTGGATAGTAAAACTATAACTAGGACCACCTAACGTGCGCACAAGCAATGCCACTTCGGTTGCGTTTGCGCCAAAATGCACATGCATATGCTGAGCGTTACTTTGTTTAAGCCACAACAGCACTTGACATGCCTCAAACACATAAATCAAGTGATACGGCCAAGATCTATCAGCTCTTAAACCTAATCTCACAGCTAAACCAAGTGTTTTAAAAAAACTGACAGGACTGCACAAAAACACCTTTAAAGTAGCTACCAATAAGCCCACGATGCCATTTCTTAGCACATACTGTGTTTTAGCCCGCTCTTGTATATCAACAGGGTCAACCAACTCGTCACCCCAGCCTCGTACAGATATACGGCTAACCTCTATGCTGTTAGCTTCAAGGGCAAGAATTTCCCGTCGAATAAAACTATGGCTCACTTTAGGGTATTGGCTGGTTAAATATGCTACTTTAATGTTGCTCAAATGTTTTTCCTACAAATTGAATTATTATTTTTAAAATTAAACGGACTGTCGAACCTTAGTTTCCCAAGCCCATGCATGCTGAATAATAGTCGCTAAATCAGCATAGATAGGCATCCAGCCTAGTGTATTTTTCGCTAGTGTCGCGTCTGCCACCAGCCTAGCTGGGTCACCGTCACGCCTAGGCGCATCAATCACTTTGACTTTTTTTCCTGTAACTTGCTCTGCTACAGAAATAACCTCTTGTACCGAAAATCCTGCACCATTACCAAGGTTAAAACGCTTACTCACGCCATCCGCAGTTAATTGCTTAAGGGCTAATAAATGTGCGGAGCAAAGATCAACAATATGAATATAGTCACGAATACATGTGCCATCTGGCGTATCGTAATCGCGGCCAAACACACTTATATGTGGTCGCTTGCCTGATATGGCCTGTAATACCAATGGAATTAAGTGAGTTTCAGGCTCATGACGCTCACCTAGCAAAGCAGATGGGTCTGCTCCTGCAGCATTAAAATAACGTAAACAGACAGATTTCAAACCATATGCATGCTCATAATCCGCTAGCACTTGCTCTACCATCCATTTCGAACGGCCATAAGGGTTTAACGGAGCTTTAGGATGTGCTTCATCAATTGGTATATATTCTGGCTCTCCAAATACAGCAGCGGTGGATGAGAAAATGAAGTTCTTCACATCATGCTTTACCATAGCGTTTAAAAGATTCAGTGTATTTGTAAAGTTATTTAAATAATATTTATCGGGATGCTGCACGGATTCCCCCACCTGTATGTAGGATGCAAAATGCATGACAGCTTCTGGTTCATACTGCTGAAACACTTTATCAATAGCTGATATATCGGCTAAATCACCCTGCACAAATTCACCACCCAATACAGCATCTCTAAATCCAGAAGATAAGTTATCAAAAGTAATAACCTGGCTACCTGAATCATGCAGCATTTTCACCATGTGAGAGCCTATATAACCTGCCCCACCAACAACTAGTATTTTCATCTACACTCCAACTAACAGCAACTCAGCTAGTTGCTTCTCAACAAACATCATGACTTAATACTCTGCTTTCTATATTTAATACAGCTAACAAGAAACTTTAACGCATCCAGCGTGTAGCGCTTATAAAGTCGCTTAGGCTCTAAGCATAATCGGTAAAACCATTCCATACGAACACTTTGCATCCACTTTGGTGCACGAGGTTTATCGCCGCTCCAAAAATCAAATAAGCCTCCAACACCTGCAAAGAATTTTGCATTAATTTGTTGATAATTAGTCAGAATCCACTCCTCTTGTTCTGCATTACCCAGTGCAACTAACACCACATCAGCACAAGTAATGTTAATAATATCAACTAAATTTGAAGCATTTTTTATGCCGTCGTAGCCATCACAAGTACCTACTACCTCATGCCCAAGTGTATGTGCTAAATAATAAGCAGCGCCATTTAAAGTCGCAGGTTGACCACCCAGCAAAAATACGCGTAATTTCTGCTTAGATTGCAAAAAAAAATACGGCATAAAATCCGTACCATTCAAATTAGATTTAAATTTGCGCCCATGCAGCAACATACACGCAATATCCATGCCCAAACCATCGTTAACAATCACGATATCGTCGCTTAAAAAACGTTCTATCAACATCCTGCATTTAACAATAAAATTAGTATTCGCAAAAAATAAAATACTCTTTTTTGAAGCACCTATGCAGCCGTATATATGCGCGGTTAATTCATCTGGCGATGTCACTCGTACAGGGAATCTCGCAATCATCACTAAACTATTATTTATCATGAATGATTGTTTATAATTGACATTTGTTGATATTCATCAATAAAATCACTTTGGCTTACCGTAATCCATAGGTAAAAACTGCAATCTATCCCATGGGAAATTCTCTAACACTCTGTATCCCGGAGAGCCTGCGAACAAGGCTTCATAAGGATTCGGCTTACTAAAAACGGTATATGTGTAAGGGTTTTGTGCACGCAGCACAACTGCACCGCCTTTATCCCAAACGACGAAACCATATTTTTGCGCAGCTCTAGCTATAATTTTTCCAACAGGATGCATATTTAGCGTATCTATATTCACTTTTGGATCTAACCTAAATCGCATACCTTCTGGAATACGATTAGGTGCGTTATCTGGATTAAATCCATCTGAACGATGCGCTGGCCATGACACAACTTTAGAGCTTTCAATATCTACCAGCACAATACCAATCACGTGCTTAATTACACCCCGCTGTAACTCCTCCGCTGTAATTTGCCCTCCAAGAAAAGGGAGACTGGTCGCCGTAGTACCGTAGTAAGCGTTAAATACGCCATCACTCAAAGATGCATTTTGCATACGCCCGCCCCAGCAAGCCTGCCATTGCCCATTTACTTGCCGAGTTTTCCAAAACTCCCATATAGTATCAGTAGAAGCTTGGTAAATAGTCATCTCAGCATCTGTACCTTCAGCAGGTTTTGCATAACTTGGAATAGGCACTTCCGCCCACTGTTCAGCTAAACTAGCATCTACAGTTCCTCGCTTGGTACAATCCCATTGAGTTACCTTGACCTTGCGTAAGCTTTTATCAACATAATAGACTGGGCTTGAGTATCTAGTGCTAGCATTTACATTTACCGTGCCATAATAAGTATTCTTTTGCCGAATAAACTCAGATACATAACCAGCCGAGTTTGGGTGTAACGGCACAACTCGAGGTATTGGGGTATACCAAAAACTGGTAGGTGAGAACACTCTATCGGTAAGTAAAACAGCCTGTGCTTGCGTGAGTATTGGGTAAAAAACTAAATATAGAAATACTATTAACTTGCGTCTATTCAATCCGTCCCAAATATCTGAAATAGTCATGTCAAAACTCCATTCTATATAATACTTTATCTTACGGAGAAATCTGCTTTGCCTCATTGTTCATATCTAATACAGCACTGCAACGAAAGACCACTTTAAGGCTATACCGTTATTGACACTAAAGTTAGACCGGCTCATCTAGTCTAAATGCTACGCTAGATTAATTATGATTGTACATGACTAATGTTATGAAAAATATTTAACATCCCAATGCGCTTCTTTTAACTTGGTCTAATATTAATAAGAAATACACTAAAAATACGAGGATGAAAATAGTATGAAATAGCCTCCAGAAAGGCACATGCCTCTATCTTTTCAACTAATTTAATAAATGAAAAGCTTCTGCAATGCGAAAAGTGGTCTAATTTAGCTCCCAATTAGAATGGGCAATTAAAATTCAACTTTATAATCTTTTTCTAGCGGTAGCCCTTGCCATGCCTTAACCGAAGACCAAGGCAATGAAGGCGAAAACCAAAAGTCATTCTTTGCTGGCAATCCTAAGGGTAAAAATATTAATGAAGCCATGTACAAACTACCAGTGGAAGTATATGTATCAGCCAGCATAGGCTGATAGCCATTAAACCCTAAAACTAACCATCCGTTCTTATCAAAATTATGATTAAACTCAAACATATTCCTCAGTACTTTGGTAAGTGCACATCTAACTTGTGATGGGTATATCTTATCAGGCAAAGCTTGCATCAATGCACTTTGGGCAAGCGCTTGAAAAGCACCAGTTCTGTAAGTAATCGAACGTCCGATTGGCGGAAAAGTTCCATCTGGCGCAATCAAACGCTCAAGAAAAGCTGAGTGGCGCGACATGCGTTTAACTGACGCTTCATAATCAGATTTTTGGATGAAATTTCTTTCAGAAAGAATCTTCAATGCATCCACCATCATAGGATGAATTACGAATGAATTGTAATAATCCATACTAAATTTGGGGCCGTCGCTATACCATCCATCACCGACATACCACTCACGCATCTTTTCAATGCCAAAATTAATTCTTGCGGGGTCATACTCTTCATCAATACTCATTAAGAAAACCTCAATGATTGAAGAAAATAACATCCAATTATTGTAAGCCCCAAATCTATTGCGTAAAGATTTGAACTCAGTAGCAAAGCGTTGCTTAGTTACGGGATCAAGAACATCCCATAATGCATGACGTGCTCGTATAAAACCATGTGCAATGTATGCAGCATCTACAATACTTTGCAACTCCACTCTATAACTCATGTAATCTGGATTATTTGGGTTAACTGAATTACTTAGACCAAGTATGAGTTCATCACGCAACTGCTTTCGCAAAGCCCCTTCCGCAGTATCATCATCAGGTAAAGATAGCCACGGAGCAATGCCTGCCATCGTTCTACCTAATGCTTCCAGATAAGTAACGTTTTCAATATTCATAAAATATTGATTGCCTTTATCCTTAGGCATATTCTTTTTTAACTCACCACGTGCAAGATTATGTATGACTGGCGAGGCCATTTTACATAGCGTCTGTACCCAGAAATCTCTATCGTTTAAGCCTGATTTATGAGATTCCTGCCATACAAAATTTGACTTAGTGGCATGCCCAGATTGCTTATATTCGTTTATTTTTTTATTCCACTTTTTTTGCTGAATATATGCGCTGATCTTACTTCTTAGTGGGCTAATATAAGCTTTTAATATAGATTTAATTGGCATTACATGCACACCTTTTACACTTACTGTTTTACTAAAGTTGAGCTAAATCTAAAGATACTTAGAATTCAACTAGTTCATAATTTTTTAAATATTTAAAAAAATACGTTCTTATCTAAAAACTTAGACATTAGAGCCGTATTTTTTTCTAAACCTCATCGTCGGCTTTTCGATCATAAAATATGAAATTAACGATAATAAAACTGTCAGCGTCCAATATCCCAATTGCCAGCTAGGGTATATCCCTTTTTGCCCAATAAAAAGGCATGCAAGAATTAACGCAAGCCAGTGCTGAAGATATAACGAATAACTTAATTTACCAATGAATACCATCCACTTAGCTGACAGGGCATGTTTTGTCCTTAAGATTAGTTTAGATTCGCTGTAAACGATATTTGCCACAATCACTAAAAGAGATAGATTCTGCAATGAATATCTATAGGTCTCTCTAAAATACAAGTCTCTTATTAATAAAGTCGCAAGCAGAAGCAGTAATGCAGAAAAACAAAGATATTTATTCAGCAATAATTTCTTCAAATTATTAAATTGATGACTGGCAAAAATGTAGGCCAAAAAACAACCAAAAGCGATTGAATCTATCCGTGTTTCTGTTGCTGAGTAGTTATAGCCGCCATCTTTTAATAAACTTGGCTCTAAAAATATAGCGCCTACCCTAATAATTAAAGGAATAACTAAAAATGCAATAATTACTTTGAAGTAGTTTTTGGATTTATAAGTCAATGCAAGTAAGGGTGCGAAAATTATGTAAAAATGCTCTTCAATGGCAAGGCTCCAAAGTATATTAAATGGAGAAGGGAATCCATTTAAGTTATCAAAATGAATAAATATCTTAAAATAATTTGCCATATAAAATACAGCAGCTAGTATTTCAGTAACCTTCACATGTTTATTAATAAATATAATTAAAAGAACAGAAAGTATTAAAAAGAAAAACATGGGAGGAAGAAGTCGCCAAAACCTTCGTAAGTAAAACTTATAAAGGTTAATCTCCCCTTTTCTTTCCATTTCATCAATAAGTAACGACGTAATTAAATAGCCGCTAACAAAGAAAAATACAGTTACCCCCAGACCTCCTGGAATTAAATTCCCGAATCCGGCATGGGATATGATGACCAAAAGAATAGATATAGCCCTTAGTCCATCGAGCTCTGGCTTATATGTTAAATTCAATTTCTACCCTTAATATCCGATGATGCAGTAGCACTAGAGCTAAGTTCCGCCTCTGAGCTAATCTGTGAAGCTTTGCTTTTAAAGTCCAAATAGCCAACACTAATGCCCAACACAAACCAATAAATCCAATTAAATGCTAAATAAGAAAGCATATTATCTGAATATGCATAGAGCGCATACTCAACCAGCAGCCCAATACCTATGAACGAAAGAAGTCGATTTGCCTTATAGTGTTTAATAAAATACTTAAATAAAGTGAAGTTCATAAAAACATAAGCAGCTAATCCAAAAAAACCTACTTCAAAGAAGAGTTGCACATACACATTATGAGGGTGATAACTTGATTGCTCACTAGCCAGTGTGAAAAATGAGGGGGCATTTTCTACAAAGCTATTTAAGCCATAACCAAATAAGTATCGCTTCGGCTCCATCCAATGGAGCCCATCATGCCACATTTGCAATCGCCAAGAATAAGAATTAAGCTCACCATACCCTGCAACATATGTACCACCACCGCCGGCCAAGTTATAGATTCGATCTTGAATCTCTGGCACGCATAAGGCCAACCCCATTACAATCAACATATATACAAGGTATTTTCTTTCAAAAACCACCCCATATAAAAATACAAAAACAAAACAAGCTGCCCAAGCACTTCTGGTTTTTGTAAATAGTAGTACTGCAAATATCAAAAGAGCATACAAAGGGACGGTATTTTTAATCAGTTTACTAAAAACTTTAATATCTATTTTCATAATGAGTAAGCAAACAGTTATCATTAAAACCGAGTAAAAACCAAGTACATTCGGATGTGAAAAAGGCCCTTCAATTCGCAGACCTTGCCCTGGCTCCATCTGACCTACACCCATCAATTTTAAATAAACTGCATATGCGATTGGAATTGCGCTTGAGTACAAAATTACTCTAAGCCATTTTGCATAATCACGTTCACTCTTTATGAGCGATAAACCAATTATAAAAACTGCTCCACCTGCGATAATGTTTACAGAAATCTTGAGAGAGTTTGCAAAGTTAGGTGAAAAAATTAACGCCAAAAATAAGACAGCTGAAAAAATCAACCAACTATCCTTTATCAACTTCTTAAGCTGTATCGACAACGTAGAGTAGGCATTAATTGCCATTATAATGACTAGCAGATTTAGCACTGCCCCTAAACCCAAAGCCCCCATCTTTGAACTAACAATAAATTGATCAATAGATGCCCTTGAAATAATAATAAGTAAAAAAAGAAGATTTCTATTAAAGACAAAAAGCATTGCCAAAATAATTAATGCGGGGAAGCCTAAAAGTGCTAAGAAGCTCCCATTGGCCATACCAACCACCAACACTGAAGCAAGCCCCATCAAAACACAGATAAGAAACCAAAGTATTATTTGGATAATTAATTTTGGATTTAACATCAATAGATCAGCCTAATTTTCTTTATAATTTTTAGTAGAGATGCATTTAGCCTCAATAAGTGGCCATCATATTTGCATCACTCTTCAGTTAATTTAATTAATTCACCACTTACACTTGAGTCACCGCCAGCTCCGCTGATAGCCCATACAATTGGAATAAACTTATCTGCAGGCCACGTAAATATATCAAACTGTTTATCAGACAATTCGCCACTATCGTACTCTATCTTTTTTGAATTTTTATCTAAAACCATTAGTCTTAACTTTCCCCCACCTTTAGAATTACTGGTGACCCTGAACTTATCACCTTTGTGTGGGGTAGCCCAGATAACTGGGCGCATTGAACTACCACTATTGTTCTCTTGTGTAATTGTTGAGCTAGAGTTCTTAAAGACAACTGATTGCTGCCAAGTATCAAACTCACCTAAAGTTGAACCAACTTTCGAATGCCAAGGTCCTCGCATTGATAATATATTGAGGTTCTTGTTTGGCTTGAATGCTTGCCCATTTCCATCAATAAAGCCATCAGTACTTAAAACTTGACGCAGACTAGTGCGAATACTATCCAAGTCAGCAGCAGCACTATTACTCCAGCCTCCTTTATGAAGATTAACGCCAGCACCATTTTCAACATAAATTGCAAAAGGCGTGCCATGATTCCTATCTACAACATAAGCACCATACACTTTTAAAGTTTTTGCCACTTTTTTTAAAGTAGTATTTCTAATCTTTTCCACATCAAAATCCTGAGGAAGCATTAGCAAAGCTCCTTCTGGAATTTGACCTGAATTCATTTTTGCACTTCCATCGGCTGAAGTTGCAGGAAAAACATATCCTGGCTCTGGAGCTAAGGCATTAAATGTTAATGACAAAGCTAGAGGATGATTAATGATATCTAACCCGTCATTAACTTCATTTTTTCTCACAAGACCTGCAGATGGTGGTCCCGAAACAGCTCGAACTCCCTGATAAAAATGTGCAGGAGTTGGCCAGCCAGTACCTTCTAACTTAGTCCATGCGTAATGGGTAGCCTCCCATCGCCCTCCCACACTTCTTAACTTCCAAAATGAGTGAATTATATTTGTTACAGGATCAACAATATCAGCATGACCATCAGTACCTGATGCTGGTACTAAATCTGACGGCCAATGAGGGATACGTATTGATGGGCGCTGAATCCCAGCATCAGGGTCCCAGATGCCCCTGCTCTTCTCTGGTCCATAAACCTCCATAACTGAATCCGTCGATTTTGCTAGGAAAACACCTGTTGAATATGACCCCTCATGTAGCGTTGGACTATAAGTAGATTTAGGTATCACATAATTATCTAATATAGGATTTACTGGGCGACTGTTCCATAGAGATTGTGCAGAAAATGGTTTCAAATAACTAGAAAAATTGAGATTTTCATCCTTAACAACTGCCGCAGACAAAGTATTAATACTAAGAAAAGTCCAGAGCATAATAGCTGTGAGCTTAAAGCCTTTTCTATACAAATCTCTAGATAGCTTTGAAGAGAAAGCATTTTTCATATCTGGCATCCTTTTAAACAAGCTTATCAAAGAGTTTGGTTTCTTAAGTTGGCTCTATGGTTCATAGCATCTTTGAAGAAGTAAACATTAGTAATTAGTCTTTAGCAAACAAATCACGCGTATAAATTTTATCTAGTACATCGCTTAAATCATCGGTGATGCGGTTAGCTATAATAACGTCAGCGCGTTTTTTGAACTCTTCAAGATTGTTCACTACTGGTGATCTAAAAAACTCAGCCTCGGTGATAACGGGTTCATAAACAATCACATCAATACCTTTAGCTTTTATGCGCTTCATAATACCCTGAATGCTAGAAGCTCTAAAGTTATCAGAACCGGCTTTCATAATCAGCCTATAAATGCCCACTACTTGAGGATCTCGTTTTAGGACATCCTGCGCAATAAAGTCTTTTCTAGTAGTATTAGCATCAACAATTGCACGAATCAAGGTTTGCGGTACGTTCTGATAGTTTGCCAGTAGCTGCTTAGTATCTTTAGGTAAGCAATAGCCGCCATAGCCAAATGAAGGGTTGTTGTAGTGTTGGCCAATACGAGGGTCTAAACATACACCATCAATAATTTGGCGAGTATCAAGATTGTGAGTAGCCGCATAAGTATCAAGCTCATTAAAATAAGCTACGCGCATTGCCAAATAGGTATTCGAGAATAATTTAATCGCCTCAGCTTCTGTGCTGTCTGTGTACAACGTAGGTATATTTTCTTTTATAGCACCTTGCTGCAATAAGCCTGCAAAAATCTCAGCGCGCTCTGAGCGCTCGCCCATCACGATGCGTGATGGGTAAAGGTTGTCGTATAACGCTTTACCTTCTCGCAAGAACTCTGGGGAGAAGATGATGTTTTCAGTCTGATATTTTTGTTTAACGCTCGCCACGAATCCAACTGGAATGGTTGATTTAATCACCATGACCGCATTAGGATTAATCGCTATCACATCTTGAATTACCTGCTCAACAGAGCTGGTATTGAAAGAGTTAGTTTCCGCTTCATAGTCTGTAGGCGTAGCAATCACTACGTAATCAGCGCCCTCATAAGCCTCTTGCTTATTAAGCGTAGCTTTAAAGTTTAATACTTTATTTTTAAGATAGTCTTCAATTTCATTATCAGCAATGGTTGATTGCTTATTATTAAGCATCGTTACTTTTTCAGGCACGATATCTAAAGCAACAACCTCATGATTTTGCGCTAATAAAACAGAAATTGAGAGACCAACATAACCTGTTCCGGCAATACATATTTTGTAAGACTTCATATTTAATCAACCAATCATCAACAATTAAAAACTAAATTCAATCAATTAAACGCTATAAGCTCATACGCTTATGGCCTAAAAGTGGCCAGTGCCAATTTAAAAAAACCTTTAGGCCAAAAACCTAACTTCATAAATTTTACCCAATCCGCAAACCCTGGACGTACACCATAAAATTTTGAGAACATCTGCAGCATTAAAGCTTGAGCATTTCTAGGTGAGTTTTCTGTATGTAGAAGGGAAAACTGCCTATAGGCATCACGGATCTTACTTTCGGCTTTTACTGAAATTCTGTCCTGTTTTGGCGTGTCATCATAAATTTGAGTAGCGCAATCAAGAAGATGCGCTGTGCCAAATTTTTTCAAAATCCTAATGAACATTTCCATATCTTGCCAAGCAGGTAAAGTCTCATTAAATAAACCCGCCTCAATAAAGTGTGATTTAGGGGCAAAAACCTGATTACCGATAGAGTTAAACTCAAATAAATCATCCGCCTTCATCATGCCTTTTTTCTGACTGATAAAGTACACCTCGTCATGACGTGTCACAACGTCTTGTGCATATAAGCACGCAGGTTTCAACCCTATACGAGCTAACAACTCCCAATACTCAACAAACGCTTGGATTCGCTCAGGTGTGAACTCGTCATCGTCATCCAAGCCCGTCACAAAGTGACCTGTAGCGTTTTTAATTGCAAGGTTTCTTGCTATTGGCGCACCTTCTGAAACTGTTTTATTAAAAAACTTAAGGCGGCTATCAAGCTTTGCTTTGCCTTCTAAATACTCAGCAGTGCCATCAGTAGAGCCATCATTGACCACTATCATTTCAACATCTTGATAAGTTTGACTCAAAACTGAATCTATCGCTTTTGCTAATGCTTCTTTTCTATTTTTTGTAGGGGTATAGATGGTAACTCGCATGACTAACCTTTATGAAAAACAAACTTAAAATGTAATTTCGAAGTAAAGCAAACAATCATCTATTTTTTACTAATCCTAAGCTTAATGTTCGCACGAGCTTTCTGCCAAAGAAATAACCAAATAATTTGATATTTTCAAATGTCCAACAAGCGCCCAAACCAAGAAAATAGTATTTAAAAGCCTGTAACCGCTGATTAGTTTCATAAAATAAATTACCAATCATAAAACGCAGCTTTCCTAGCTCTGACCAATATTTATCTTCAAATGAAGCGAGCCTTTCACTTGCCAGACTGTTAGCTCTTAAATTAATTAACACGCGCTCATGGCACAGCATGGTTTCAAGAAAGTTATTAGTTAAATTTGTTTCGTGCGTTTTCTTCTCTAATAGCTCTGCAGACAACACTACAAACTGAGTCACAAGTGAGAATTTTATCCACATATCATAATCTTCTGACTGTCGAAGATTAACATCAAAAAACCCAACTTGATCTGTTAACGCTCTCTTAAATATAACGGTTGAGCATGTGCCCACAAAATTTTCTTTAAGTAATAATGGAAACCCTGTTTTCTTTAAAGGTTCATCAAAATTAAAGTTACTATCATTTTCAAACCTTAAAAAGTGTTTTTTAGTCGTTTGAGATGGCTCGTCAAAATAAGCATAATCACAGCAACAAAATCCAACTTGCGGATACCGCTCAAACACCTCTAACTGAAGCTTTAGTTTATCCTCGTACCAAATATCATCCGCATCTAAAAATGCAATATAGTCTCCAGTGCATGCTTTAATACCCACATTTCGGGCATTTGCAACACCCCCATTGGCAATAGAAATCACTTTTATAGTATCGCCATAGGTTGCCAGAATTTCGCCTGTACGGTCTTTAGAACCATCATTGACCACAATTAACTCGTAAGGCTTCACAGATTGATTTAATACACTGGTAATCGCTCGCGCTATAAAGAGCTCACCGTTATAAACTGGAATTACTACTGAAATTTTGTTACTCATAATGTTCGCCTGTAATCACTTACAAAATTTAAACTCTATTCTTTATTACCAAAGTACTGCTGTTTGAATGCTTTACTGACATAACGTAGATTAAACAAATTGCGCAGTAACTTATGTGGCCTAATCATTAGATATTTATTGAAACAATATTTACTGACTAAACTAGGAGATTTGCTATGTGCTCCTGCATGTCCAATGCGATAAACTGCACCAAGAAAAGGCAAGCCCGCTAAAGGCACGCCCTTATCAGCTAATACTTTAGAAATCTTCACATGACTGCCAAGCATGGTTTTTATATACTCATCTGATGCGGCCTGAAAACTATCTGGCAAACTATAAAGATCAGAGCGAATGATGAGTGATGTACCACAATAATTCGCAAAATCATGATGGATATAGAGCAACTTGCCACCATCTCCCCATACATAGCCATCATTAATCTTCCAGCCATTAGCATTTTGGTTTTGTGCTACATAACTTACAAGGCTGTTACTCACAAAATCATCATCATCAACGATCATGTAAAAAGCGGTATCTCTAACATGCAGCATACCTTTGAGTACGCGGCGCCCTTTATCAATACGGAAAGCATCATAAAACGCCTCTTTATCTTGGCCTTGTTGCTCATGCATATTATTTGGCGGGAAATCGACCCTTACTATCTCAAAACCGTCTGGAACAGAGGGTAAGTCTGCACCTTCATTTGCAACGATAATGGCCTTCCAATTAGTGTTAGTCTGCGCAGAAATAGAGGCTATTGTCTGCGTAAGATTAGCTTTTAGAAGCGCCCAGTTTTTCGAGTTAGACTGATGTCTTACTGGAATCACAAATGTTATTAAAGTATTCATATTCGCTCAAAAAAATTAGTTTTAAAATTAATATACAACTTTAGCAACGCAGCCAGATGCGTTACTCTAAGACTTACTTAGCCATGCTCTCACAGGATCATCATAAAGTTTAGCTATTAGATATGTAACTATAATGGTGACAATAAATACAATACTTATTTCTAAATAAAAGTTAGCGGGTACTTTTGTAAACCCTTTATAGATATTAAGGATTGGATTGTGTAGGCAATAAATAGGGTAAGAAATCCATCCTAAAAACATCGTTATTTTTGTTGTTAAGTGTGCTTCAACCTTTACTCTAGCGCCAGCTATCACGAAAAATGGCACAACAAAAAGTGTACAAAAAAGCCAATAAAAAACACTCTTGTGAAAGGGCAATAGAAACATTACGAGCAATACTGAAATTATTAAAGCTGGGTGAATAACTGGGAGTTTCTTTAGGTCATCATAGAACTTAAATATAAGCACTCCAACCATGAAGCTAAATCCTACACGAGGAAATCCACCAGCAAAATTCACTGTTGACCAACCTGGCCACTCTCTGAAGACATAACTAGCCATTACAAGAAAAACAGCAAATAGAGAAGTAAGTGCTATTAATTTTGTTTTTGAGAGCCTAATTGTGAATAAAAATAAAATATTAGCAACCATCTCAAAAAATAAAGACCATGCAGGCGGGTTTGTGAGAAATATGCCATGAATTTTGCCTGATGCGCCATGAACGAAATAAGGTAAATAGAATATATTGAATAAGTTCGATGCTGCTATTTGCATGGGCTCATAGGGAGTATTTCCATACTGCAGCTTTACTAAATAGGATAGCAACCCTACAAACAAACCCATCAAAAACATTGGGTAAAGTCTTATTAAGCGTCTTTTAAGATAGTTTAAATAGCTCATGCCTTCTAACAAACGCTGGTAATAAGACCATGCAATTACAAAACCGCTCAAACAGAAGAAAAGGTCAACAGCTAATGGAGCCGAACTAAAGAATGCTGCATGTCCATATTGCTCTGTAAAGTGAAATACCACTACGACGAGAGCTGCGATACCTCTCAAGCCATCAAGGAATTCAAAACGATGATGTTTATCCATTCAACTTCCCCTTCTTCTTGTTTAAAAGGCTGTTAATTATTAAAAGTATCTTTTCTTTTGAGAGGAAGAATATTGATAGGCTATATACAATCCCACCTATTATTATCTCCGCTAACAAACGAACTATTGGAGAACCTGTCTGCATGAAGTAAGCAATCAACAAAACTGCTACAGCCATCATTACGCTAGCCAACAATGGCTCTAAAAACTGGCGGAAATAAGTAGAAACTTTCAGATTGATAATTTTAGAAACCATCACCAGTGTCACTGGCCATAGTATAACAACCTGTAGAGCCATGACCATCACAATAAAATTGATGCCTTTATCAAGCATTAGCAAAATAGTTGATATGGTTAATATCTGCCTAAAAAGTTGATAGTAAAACCACCACTTGTTCTTGCCTTGGCTATTAATTAATGATGCCTGAATCACACCAATACAGCTCATTAGCCCTATTAAGCAAAACCATCTTGTGGGCACAATAGCTTCCGTCCATTGCGCACCAAATATCAATGGAATTGCATCTCCAACTATTGCGGCCAAGCCAACAAACGCTGGAAATGAAATAATTGATGATCCATAAGTGGCTAATAGAAAAGCATCTCGCACTTTTCCTTTTTCATTTTGCAGCGAGGATAGCAACGCATGAGATACCGAGGTGAGTGCGCCTGCAATCACGTCATTTAACATTTGAAATAGGCGACGTGAAAAATTAAAAATTCCAAGTGGCGCAGGTCCGATGACTGAACCTATGATAAGTTGATCTAGGTTCATCGTCTGTAAAAACCGATTACCCGAAGCAAATAGACCATATTTGTATAAATCACGAAGAGATACAACACTAAGTTCCAACCTTGGTCGCCACTTGGCACCAAGAAAAGCGGCAACGCAGCTAACAACTGATACAGCAAGTTGAGAAATCGCTAGCGCCCATATGCCATAGCCAGAAATCAACAGGCTAATACAAATAACACTTGAAAAGACTGTGGCTACAATAGTTCTCATCGCTATTAAGTGAAACGACATGGCTCGTGCTATGAGCGCATTAGGCACTACCGCAGAAAGGTCAAACAGCAATTTCAAGCCAATCACTGGCAAGAAATCAGATACGGCTTGCTGCCCCATTTTTGCCGCAATGATAGGGGAAAATGCAACTAAAACACCATAGATTAATAGAGCGGTGCTAATACAAACCCAGAATACCGTGTCTAGGTGGCTTCTTCTAACTTTCACTTGTTGGATTAGGGCTTCACCCAATGCGGCAGGCGCAAATGCGCTGGCTAAAGAGATTACACTGACAGCCAATGCCACAATTCCGAAATCATGTGGCATGAGGTATCGCGAGCTGACAACAAAAACTAGGCTATTCAGTAGAGTAGGTACAAAGCTATTGATAGCTGACCACAATGCACCACGAACAGCTGCCGTAGAGCGATTGGTATTCACATGAGCATATTCTGAGTCGTGCTTTAAAGTATCTTGCGACGGCTCAGTTTTCACTCTATCTTTCACAGTTTTTTTTATTAAAGCCTTATCGGCCTGCTCATCATTCATTTAAATTCATCTGCACATATTTTATTAAGTTAGGAAATGAGAACCTATGTTATTAGTAAACAAGTTTACCTTTACCTAAATCTAAAACTAGTTCATCTAACTTAGATAACATCTGATCATGCGCGCTTTCAATTGATTTATCTGAACTCAAATACTGTGGGTTATTTTTACTAATTGCAAAAAGTCTATTTGCTGCACGCTGCGCAAAAGCCTCTGGAGCAACTTTGAGTAGAATTCGACCTCGGCGATGAAATTTATCGGCAATTGACGGATTTTTTTCTTGAAAAAAATGCACTACTGATTCAAGCAATGTGGAACTGACTATCTCTACTGGTTTCACACCTACATCAAGTGCGGATGCCCAATCAAACCACTTCATTGAATGGATATCAGCAAATGGCTTAACGGGTATCCAAGGTACTCTAAGCGCATCGGCAACTATAGCGCCGTGCATTGCTTCCGTAATAATAAGTTCGGAAGCAAGTATTTGATCAAGTACCACATCTACTGGTGCGCAAGGATCAATATAGTTAATTGAAGCGAGTTTACAAGCTAGCTCCCAGTTTCCATCAAACGTTGTTTGCCAATGTGGCATAAAAGAAACTTTGTAACGCTTAGGGACTTTATTTTTCACGCAGGATCGCAACAAGATCGCTGCATCACCTATACCAAGTTTTTCATCAATACCTAAGCTTTTTGCGGTTAGTTTTCCTCGTACAAAATAAAACTTCCAGCTATCATCAATGGTAGGTAGCTTTGTATATCCACCGTAACCCGCACCAAAAACTATTTTCTTTTTTGCTGTTGGTAATCGATTATTAATAATTGATCCAATGCCAACAAATACTGAATTATCATTTTCATCCCAAACGTCTTCTATTAACTTTGGCCACATCCATGTATTTAGCTCATCGCCAAAATTAGGTTTTTCACCTCTATAAAAATATAAATCCATTTAGTTTCCGTTTAATAGGTTGTGATGATAATTAAGCTTGCTGAGTATATTTTTTAAAGCAATATATAGACCAGCACATTTACAGCTATAGTTTTTAAACAATATTGATTGGTGGAAATGACTTCACTAAACTATCAATGGCTTTAATCTGTGTTAAGAATGCTTCTAGCTGGTCAATAGGCAATGCACTTGGGCCGTCACATTTAGCTTCTTTAGGGTTAGGGTGAGATTCTAAAAACAAGCCAGCCAAGCCTACCGCCATACCTGCACGCGCCAAATCTACCACTTGTTCGCGTCTGCCACCTGATGCAGCGCCGAGTGCTTCGCGCTGTTGTAGTGCATGTGTTACATCAAATATAATCGGAGTCCCCGGGCAAACTTTTTTCATCACACCAAAGCCAAGCATATCCACCACAAGATTATCGTAACCAAAGGCGCTACCACGCTCGCATAAAATTACTTTGTCGTTGCCTGCTTCTTTAAATTTTTCAACAATATTGAGCATTTGATGCGGGCTTAAAAACTGTGGCTTTTTCACATTTATAGGTTTGCCTGTTTTCGCCAGCGCTACAACTAAGTCCGTTTGACGCGCCAAGAATGCAGGCAATTGCAAAATATCAATCACTTCAGCCACTGGTGCAGCTTGCCATGGCTCATGCACATCGGTAATCAATGGCACGCCAAATTCAGCTTTAACCTCTTGAAATATTTTTAACCCCTCTTCCATACCTGGACCCCGGTGCGAGTTGATTGAAGAACGATTGGCTTTATCAAATGAGGCTTTAAATACTAATGGAATGCTCAATTTTTGAGTTACTTTTACATAGTGTTCGCAAGCCTTTAGCGTGCTATCTAAATCTTCAAGCACATTGATACCACCAAAAAGTACAAAATCTTGTTTATTATCTAAAATAATATCTTTAGTTAACTGCATATTTTTCTCTAAAAGTTATAAATGAGTTTTATCTCTCTGTTAAATCAAGCAGCTCTCTTGCGCCAAACATTTAGGCTTCGCAAACTTGTTATTGAATGAGATTTAACCATAAAAATACATCTATCGTTGTGTAAGATTGTTAATATGGATTTGGAGGACTTATCGCGTAGTTATTAGTCAGCAATTTGATAGAGTAAACATGTGTCAAAATAAATTATTGGTTTACAGGAATAAGATTTCTCCCTCCCAACCAACTCAAGCGCACTTCAGGCTTAATGACTCTGTTTTAAGTCCAGCTAGTAAATTAAGCTTATCAAAAACGATCTGTCGCAATATTAGGCATATCGAATGCTTTTACTTTTCAGCAACGAGTACATTGGGAATCGCAGGTTTTGTTGCAGTCACGAGTTCAATCAAAAATTCTTCTTGCTTTTTATAGGCTTCTGCTGCCCCAGCAGGGTCGCTAATTGCAGTTGATGCGCGGACTAATACTCCATCTAAAACCTTACCTTTTAAACCATCCCGCAATATTTTTAATCTTGCTGACATTCCATTTGCAGGGTAATCATCACCAATTCTCACCCAATAACTGACTGTTTCGTAGCGATTTTGATTACTCACTAGCAGGCGCTGTGCATTTACAGGCTTTGTTACAGGTACATTAATTATGTTATTGGTTTTGCTGAATAATTTAAAGCCTTGGGCGACATAACATACCTCTGGGCGATGAATTTTAATATCTTGTTTCTGCTCGCGTGCATAAGCAATAGCTAGCATTACACTATCGCCATTTTTATTAGCATATGTACGCATCACAACTTTGTCATAGAGCTGGCTAGCTAAGTCATTGCCTCCAGTAGTTAAACCAACTTGCGTATAGGGGTCTGCAATCTGCCTCCACTCACCAAATTCTACCGGAATTATTGAATCCAGATCTGGCGTTGTATTAACTGTATGCATAGTAGGCGTTAACTTAACGGCAAGTAATGCCGCCAGAATTAGAATCGCTGCGACTAGCAGGCTTTTCCTTTGTGTTATTTGAGGAAAAATGAACATGCTTATTTTCATCATGCTCTTCAGCCCTGAATCGCCACAACTGAGCGCTTTTCTAATTTTCCTGTAATGTATCTTAATAAGCTATCAACACCAATAATCAGCATTAATGCTGTCATGAATAAAAACATGCCTGAGAATTGATGTACAAAGCCCTGTCCCGCTTCATCACCCCAATAAAAAGTAATAAGCGCTAGTACGATGACTCTGGTGACGTTAGATGCGAAAGATATCGGTACAATCAATGTGGCAAGCAGTACATTACGCATGGGCGACTCATGCCTCATCACGTTCATATAAAGTAAGCCTAACGCTTCTAAAGTGAATAATGAGTTTAAACCCGCGCATGCATCGGCAACTAACAGCTGATATTGCCCGATATAGATGATTACGCCATTTCTAGCAACGGGGTAATCCATTTGATACAGCAGGTGCTCAGAAGCATAAGAAACTGCCATCTTCATTGGCTGCGTAATAATATCAATAACAGAGGGTGGTAACGGCACCATAAAACACAAGAAAAAGAATGCAAACCAAAAGTGTTTAGCAACACCAACGCCAAAAAACATAAGTGTTAAAGCCAGTAACACAACTACTAACGAACCTACTTCAAATATATAAAGTGATTGAGATCTTCCAATGGCATAAAGTACGCAACCAATCACTAAAACAGGCCAACCTAGCTTTGGAGCAGGAATAACAGGAATTCTAGTGCTGACTAATAACTTAGCTTTATAGTAAAAAAACCACAGCGCTACTGCAAATACAATTGGTCCATGCGCTTGCTGATCTGTTTTCCAAATACCATGAAATAAGTCATAAAATGTGGGAACATAAACGACTAACAAACCAAGCAGTATTGTCAGCAACGGCAATAGTGGCATTAGGTGGTTTTTGCTTAAATTTGAAGCTGAGTAGTTAATGGCTGTTTTCCAAATGTAGTACGGTTGTATTACTGTCTAAATTCTCACACTTAATTTTAGACGCTTAGAAGTCGTTAACTACAGCCCCAACAATTTGAACGCCAGCAAGCGTTAACTGATCGCGAATGTTAGTTAAATCTGACAGTCGCGTTTGATTGAGTCTTGATGTTAGCAATGCCCCTTCACAGCGACTCGCTACTGTTTGCGCATCAGAGGTTTCAACGGCAGGCGCCGTATCAACAATCACTACATCGTAATGTGCGGTTGCTTGTTTCATAAATTCGATAAAGTTTGAACGGCTTAATAGCTCTTGCGGGTTTGGTGGTACGGTACCTGCACCTAACACTGTTAAGTCTACAAATGAATCTACTTTCTTCACAACTTCAAGACCTGCACGACCCACTAAAATATCAGAAAGCCCTCTTGATTCATTTAAGTTAAAAATTTTATGTTGAACAGGCTCTCTTAAGTTTGCATCGACAAGCAAAGTTTGCTCTCCCAATTGAGAGAACACCACAGCTAAGTTTGCAGCCAAATTACTGCAACCATCACCCGATGTTGCAGACACAATCGCTAACGACTTATACCCTTCATTAAACCATCGAAGTATTAACTGGCTTCTTAAAGCCCTAAGCGCCTCTACCTGTTTAGAAAAGGGCTTGTATGCGGCTACAAGCTCTTTACTAAATTGACCTTGATTAGGCTGAAGGTATGGATAATCAAACTGTAATGACAGTACTTGCTTGATATCCGCCTCAGTAATTAAACCAAGTTTTTGAGCAGCATCACCAAAACGAATACTCTCTGCTTTTTGCAGTCTTAGAATGCGCTCAGCATCTTCTGGCTTGATCTTGCCTAAATCAAGCAGTAGCTTACCGATACTTGAATCGGCTTTGAGAGCATCACTTGGCACTAGTTGCTTTTTATCCACGTTAATATCACCCATATATTTCTAATTAGAAGTCAGCAATTTTCTTGCCTGCCCTAGCAATAAGTTTTCATTCTTCTTTGTAGTATTGCCTTCAATCACAGCAAATACTGGTACGCCTAGAATGATAGAAATATCATCTCTGCCACGAACACGTCTATCCAACAACTCTGCCAACAGACCAAAGCCTATACCTAACACTAATCCTACAAAAGCAGCCAAGACTATATTTAAAAGAACCTTAGGGCTACTAGGGCTAGTTGGTGGAATTGCAGGGTTTAAAATCGCAATATCACTTTGATTTGACTGTCCTTCTATACTAGTTTGGCTAAAACGCTGCGTAACTGCATCCATGGCTTTTTTTGCAACTTCTACATCTTTCTGCAAAATGCCCATTTCATCTCTTAAACGATTTAAGCCTAGAACCTTTTTCTTTTGCAATTCTACTTGAGCACGGAGTTGCGACTCGCGCTGCTGATTGATGCTGGCTGAGTTACCTATACTATTTGATAAACGCCGAGCTTCTTCATATAATTGGCTTTTAATTTTATTGGCTTCACCTTCAGCAGATTTAAACGCGGGGTGATTTTTGCCTAAGCGTTGGCTTAACTCAGCCAGTTTGGCATCTGCTCGAGCGGCCTCCGACTTCAAACCTTGTATAGTAGGGCTTGATGCTATATCTGGTGAGTCTAGTGCACTCCTTTGTGCATTTGCACTACGTGACTGCGATTCTATAGATGCGACTTGCACAACGCTTAGCTGAGCAGATAACTCGTTCAAGCGCATATTTTCTATATCTAAACTTTGTTCAGGATTTGTAATACCTTTCTCTTGTTGGTAAGCAGATAGCCTTGACTGTGCTTGCTCCAAGTCATCTCTTAAGGTTTTAACTTGCTGTCCAAAATACCCAGCGGCCTGCTGAGCTGGCGCAACTTTTAATTGAGTACTAGTTTCTTGGTAGTTTTCTGCAAATGAATTAACCACAATCGTAGCAAAATTTGGATCTGCACTATTAAAAGAGATTTCTATGACACTACTTTCTTTCGATGGTTTTACATTTAAATTTCCCAACAACAAATTAGCTAACCAGTTTTTAATATCACCGGCTCCCTTACTTACTTGTCTAAATTGTTCCTGTGCTTGCTCAGATTTATCTAGTCCAAGCTGATTAACAACTTTAAGTGCAATATTTCGACTTTGTATAATATCGTTTTGCGTCGCCATGTACCCGGGCATTAACTGTGCAGGTAGCACCATTCCCGTTACAGGATCCATGCCTTTATAGTTGAGCAGTAATGAGGTTGTTGCTGTGTAATTTTTAGGTAAAAATAAAGTTACTACTGTTGCAGTCGATACCGTAATAAGGAAAGTGATAAGAATAACTTTATAACGAGCCTTTAATATCAATAAAAGTTGAAGCAAATTCATAAATATCCCTAAAATAGACTTTCTTCTACATACAACACATCATTTGCCTTAATTAAGTCAGTCAACTTAGGTACTACTTTTTCTACAACGCCAACATCATTACGGCGCATTAATTTAATATTACGCTGTGTACCACGCACAGTGGGTCCGCCACCTTGAGCTAAAGCTTGCACTACAGTCATATTCCGTTCTAATCTATAACTACTTGGTCGCTGAACTTCACCATAAATATAATACACAGGTGCACGATGCACATAGATTTGGTCATTAGCAACGACATACATATCTTCAGCAACTTCATTTGAGAGGAAAAGTCCTGCAACATCAAATTCTTTTTTAAATAATTGCCCATCGTGCATTCCAGTAACAATAACAGAGTCTGATGCACTAGGAATCATTCCGCCCGCCAATGCTAACGCATCAACAAGGCGCATTTTCACGCCATCTAAAGAGAATCTACCTGGACGCAGCACTTGGCCGATAATTGAAACCTGATTTCCAGGCGTAATGTAAATCACATCACCATTGCTCACTAAAACATCTTCCGCTTTTTTATCCCCAAGGAAAAGTGAAGCAATATCGACCTGATATTTATATAGCTGGCCGTCACGGACACCTGATAAAACTGCTACTCCGTTTCCAGCATTGGGTGATACGCCGCCAGCAGTAGCTAAAACATTACTAAGAGGAGTATTAGAGGTTTCAAGCGGGAAACGTCCTGGTCTGTTAACCATACCAAGCACCACTACTTGATTGCCTCTTACCTGTAATAATACAATGTTGACTTGCGGCTCTTTGACATAACCACCTTTTATAAGTGCCTGAGCAATTAACTGCTCTGCAGCTGGAATGCTCTTTCCACCAACATTTACCTCACCAATTAAAGGGTACGTCACTAAGCCAGAACCTGAAACACGTGTTTCTGTTGTCAACTCAGGATTCTGAAAGACATTAATGCGAATAGAATCCCCAGCGCCAAGCAAATACTCTAGTTTGCTATCCGCTTTAGCTATGTTGTTAAACGACATGATTGTCAAAAACAAGCCTATTACAGTGATCAGTCTTAAAAAATGTAGTTTCACGATATGTCCTTGAGTAAAAAGTTATAAGATCTAATCCGCTTACTTTAGACCTGCTACACCTGCTTCAATAGTTGAGTCTTTCTTAGACTTTTTTTGCCCTTCAGTTAGGGTTGAGGCTGCTTCCGCTTTGTCGACAGCCGCGGCTTTTACTTCACGACCATCTGGCTGGCTGGCAGTAGCTTGGCTAGCAAAAGCACCTAAATACTCAATTTTGGCCTCTTGACGGAATTTTTTGATTTTATCCTCAACAATTTGCTTACCGCGTGTATTAATAAAGTAATTTTTAATCATTGGTGTGGCTTCAATCAAACCGACTGGCGACTCTTCAATACTTGTTAATCTGATGGCATGAGCAATATCGCCCGACTGCCAAACAAACATATCACCACCTTTTAACACCTGCATTTTAGGTAAAATATCCAACGGCAGTTGTTCTGCTGGCCTTGTAAATGAACCACTAGAGAACTTAATTCCTTTAGCTTTTAGATTCTCAGCAATATCCGCCATAGATTTTTGAGCCGCCACATCCGCCTTCAAAAGTTCAATTGTTTCTACATTGCTCTGTGTACTGATGTCTTGTAAATTGTATATACGACGTTTAGAAAATAACTCTACATGTTCGTTATAATATTTCTTAAACTCACTATCGTTTATTTCTGAAGAATTAGCCAATACTTTCTTTAAATAGGCTCTTGCTAATATTTCTTTTTTTGCAGCTTCTATCTCTAAAATGACATCAGGTGTTCTATCCAGACTCTCCTTGCTTGCCTTATCAAGCACAAGTTGCTGATCAATCAATTTATCTAAGGCTTTTTTTCTGAATTCAGCGACGTTTTCTGCAGTTACATTTTGTGCACCCTTCATAACCGAGTCTATTTGGTGCGTTGTAATTTCTACACCATTCACCTTTGCGGCAATTTGAGAACTAGCAGCTTTTTCACCCCCCTTACCACACGCTGCTAAATTGCAAAAAACAACAACAAGAGTAAATTTTAGAATTTTATTCATCTGCATAAAAACCTTGTAAGTAGATTAAAAAGTAAGTTGTCCATTGACGCCAACCGTATTTGATGAGTAATCTCGATTAAGAGCCACATCATTTGAATTTCTCTCATCATGCTGCAAGTTAATACCGAAAGTCATAGTACTTCTAGGCGCCCAGGTAGCTTGAATACCATACGTGAGACCGTCATCTTCTCTAGAAGACGCTGTTGAGGCTGGCGAAGGGCCATCACCAAGGAACCTCCTTTTGCTTACCGATACAGAGCCTCCAAGTGCTATTTTAGAAGTTAAACCCCAAGTTGGCTTTACGCTAAGCACATCATTTACCGTATAACTACTTGCATTATCTTGATAAGATGAGAGCTTTCTAGTCAAGCTAACACCAATATTCAATTTAGCACTAGGATCCCAAGAGTAATTGACACCTCCGTAATATCCAGAATAATCTCGCAAAGCAAACGTATCATCAGTATGCGAGTTATGTCCTAGATTTGCTGTCACCCTCGACTTACCTGATAACTGCCATAATGCACTTAACTCTTCTTCATTTTCAGAAAACTCTTTACCAGTTTTGTTTGATTGATTAATCGAGTCATTCTCACCATCTCGATTTCTAAACTTAAGTGCAATAAAATTACCTGACGAAAATGAGTACTTAATCCCCAACTCGGCTGCATTAAATTTAAAACTAGTCTCCTGTACAAATGTCTGACTATTAGTGCTTTCGAGCTTAGTATATCCGCCTAATAAATGCCAAACATTATGTGGAGACCAATCAAAATCGAACTTCTGTATTTCGACAGTACGTATATTCTGCGTATTTGAGTTCCTATCTGTAAACGGTATCAAATCTACCTTACGCTCTGATGATAAATTTCCACTTAAACTGGGTGTTAGCGACCACAACCATGCAGCCTTATAATTGTTTGAATTAAAGTCTAGAAAATCAGCATTATCGTATTTATTGTCTATGTGAGTGTAATCAAACTTAAACGTCTGTAATGAGTATTTTTTATTAACTTTAATACCAAAATTTGTTCTTAGCACATTATCTGATCGTTTAGTGTCTCCAGTTGGATCTTGACCATCAGGTAGCAGGAACAAATTATCATAATGACTATAGTCAGTCCCAATCAAAAAATTAATGGTATCGTCACTGTCCGCGTAAGCCGAAATAGCAAAGAACTGAAGTAAAACGTAACAAGCTGCTGAAGTAAGCTTCATCAACTTATTTTTATTTCGCTTATGATCCAAAAAGGATTCTTTAAAGCGATGCAACATAAAGTCCACTAGAAAGATCTACCTTTGACTCTACAATAGCTTCGCGAAGCCTAACACTCATAGTTTGCAATAAGGTTAACAGCAATTTATTTCCCAATCGTGGCATTTGTAAAAGAACATCATTTAATGTTTCTCGGGTTAAAACAGCAAAGTCCGTTGGCAAAAGAGTGACACAACTGGCAAATCTCGGACACCCGTCTATCATAGACATTTCACCTAGAGTTGCACCCACACCAACCTGCGATATGAACTTAACCTCTCCACTTGGAATCATTTTAGTAACCTCTACATTACCAGTTAATATTAATACTAGGTAATCCCCTGCATCCCCTTCTTTAAGCAAAGTTATACCTTTAGGTGCCGCATAGCAATGCATTAGCTGACACAGCGTTCTTACTTCATCATGGCTAAATGCTTCAAAAAGCTTAATATCTTCAATTATTTCAAAAATTTCCTCTTCATATTGATCTGCACCACCTAAATAAACCAAGCCTGGATGCAACTCCATAATTTCTCTTTTCATAAATTCAATTAGCACCCATATTTACTTCACTTTTGCGGCTAGCCTCATCAAGTTTCGCCAAACAAGATTAGTCACCATTATAATAGATTATAGTTGGCACGCTTAATGCATACTTCGCACTGTATCTATTAACTTTACAAAGTATTACCATTCAAAATAATTCTGTTTGATAATATAACCTTTAAACACCACTTTCAATAGTCCGAATGCATCTATAACCAAATATAATGGCTGCTGAAAGGGATTTTACACTTGAAAAGAAACCTTACATGATAATAGAAGAGCATTTAATGAATAGGCGCGAGTCAGGGCTCAAAAAACTTATTCAAGAATCTTTGCATATTCGTTCCCATGTTGAATTGCTATTTTGGCTACAGGGGGATTTCCAACGTTACATTCCTCATGAAGTAATGATTGCTGCTTGGGGGGACTTTTCGCTTGGTATAGTATACGTTGATATTGTGTCAGCGCTACCTGGCGTCAGAACGGGTAAAATTTCCAGCAAAAATTTAACTGCACTTCTGCAAAGTCTTTTTAAATATTGGCTTGAAAACTCCAAGACGCCTTTTACTCTCAATGTAGATAAAGGTATATTTCACGAGCACGAGTTAGGCTGTATTGAAGCTAGTATTAACCTACAAAAAATGAAATGTGCTATCGTTCATGGCATAAAAGATTTTAGGGGGGGGCATGATTGTTTATATGTTTTTATTAATGCTTCAGCCAGAATACTTAATCGCACGAGTAAAATGATGCCAGTTTTCCTACCTTACATTGATTCAGCGTTAAGGCAACTTGAGCATCTTCCTGAGCAACTTCCAGTTTTACAATCAATACAAGACGAACCAGAAAGCGAATTTGTTGATATACTCTCCGACAGAGAGTCAGAAATTATGCTTTGGGTTAAAATGGGCAAAACTAATCACGAAATAGGAATGATACTTAACATCAGTGCATTTACTGTTAAGAATCACTTACAGCGTATTTTTAAAAAACTAGATGTTTTAAATAGAGCACAAGCTGCCACAAAATATAATCGAATATATCAATCTTAATGAGCAATAAAAACTACCTTCCTCTCGTTCGTAAAGCATCAGGCATTAGATTAGCCCGCGACAACATTCTCTCTATTACAGAATCATTAACTGATCCACTCGTTGCCGTTATTGGATTATGGGCAGTTGCTTTTATTCAAGAAGGTCATTTAGGACCTATATACCTATTTCTTTCATTAATTATTTTTTTCCTCTCCTACCCTGGCGAGTCCAAGGTCAATTTGCCCATCAATAAGGGGATTATAAATATAGTCACCACTTGGATTTTGTTATCCTCGTTACTCATATTATTTGCATATACGACTCGTTATATATATTTATTCTCCACTCAAACTATTGTTTTATGGGTAGCACTAACACCCATATTACAGATACTTGCCTTACTGTTCCTTAGAAGCATATCCCCTCTTATTATGGCACTACAAGGACCAGTCAAGCAGGCTGTAGTTGCAGGCATTAATGAACAGAGCATCGAGCTTGCGCTTAGATTAAATGATACAAAACTTCAATCTACTAATATTATCGGCTTTTTTGAAGATAGAACTTTAAAGCGTGTTGCAGAAGATACGGATATAGACGTATTACTTAATGGCAACATAGGCGTTTCAATATTAGGGAAAATTGATGAGTTAGCTGATTACATAAAATCTCATCAGGTGAATGTCATCTATTTATCCTTACCAATGTCTAGCCATCCACGCATACTTAGACTGCTTGATGATCTTAAGGACACTACTGCATCTATTTATTTTGTTCCCGACATCTTCATGACTGACCTTATTCAAGGGCGCATGGGTCAAGTTGATGACATTCCTGTTGTTGCAGTATGTGAAACCCCCTTTACAGGCTTTAATGGCGTTATTAAACGTACAGCCGACATCATATTTTCATTGGCTATACTATTACTTATCTTGCCAATACTTATGATTATTGCAATTGGCGTTAAGTTAAGCTCACCAGGCCCCGTCATCTTCAAACAGCGCAGATACGGTTTAGACGGAAAGGAAATCCTCGTTTATAAATTCAGGTCCATGTCTGTCTGCGAAGATGGTGGAGCTGTAACTCAGGCAACAAAAAATGACCAACGCGTTACGAAACTAGGTGCCTTCCTGCGGAAATCATCTTTAGATGAGCTACCTCAATTTGTCAATGTACTTCAAGGCCGCATGAGCGTAGTAGGGCCACGCCCACACGCTGTTTCACATAATGAAATGTATCGCAAGCTCATCAAGGGCTATATGATTCGCCATAAAGTAAAACCTGGCATTACAGGCTGGGCTCAAGTGAATGGATTGCGCGGGGAAACAGAGACGTTGGACAAAATGAAGGCGCGAATTGATTTTGACTTAGAATACCTTCGCAATTGGAGTCCTAAATTAGATATGTATATTGTGTTTAGAACTATAAGTGTTGTATTCAAGGGCGAAAAAAATGCTTATTAAATACTTTATGCTCTTTTCCTTACGTACGGTTTTTATTACTTAATTAGCTAGATAATTATAAAGTTGCAATTAAAAGAGGAATGAGCGTAGTACTTATATTATTGATTTTGTGCTTTTTGTTGGTGGCATTCAATTTTCAACAACACCTAAATTAATTATCCCTATTGGTTAACTCAGTAAGTGTAATAACTTTGGAAATTAGTTCATTAGAGAAATAATTATCTCTACTACAGATTAAACCACGCGCTCTAATTAAGTATCTGTGCGTAAAACAAAGCGCTTTATGAAACCATAAAAACTATAGACACTTAACAAGTTGAACTGCAATATACACCAAACTAGTTTCATCAATCAATTTAGTCAGAAATAGCCATACTAAAAATATTAGCGAAATAATAAAAGCCCATTCAATGAATGGGCTTTTTAGCTGTATCAATCAATACAATAAGACTAATAAACTAATCTTATTGGGAGATACATCTATGCAGATTTACGACGACGTGCCATAAAACCCATCAAACCTAAACCAGCCAACATCATGCCATAAGTTTCAGGTTCTGGAACTGCAGATACTGGTGCAACTGTTAAGTTACCACTATATCCAGCACCAATTGTACTTGTACCCTTGATGTGGATTGAGTAAATATCTAGAGGAGTAGATCCCTCTTGATGAGCAAAAGAAAATGAACCAAAATTGCCAACAATGCTGCCCAGAGCAACAGCCACATGCGTCGCAGCATTTACTAATTCAAACTTCTCTAAGGTTACCAATCCACCGAGTGATGCAGTAACAGAAGCACTTGATGAAAAATCAGAAGCCGTAAATGAGCCTAAAAAGTCATTAAATGAATTACCAGGTAAATCAGTAGTACCTGTGAATTCATAGTGACCAGGTGAAGTCAATGTCATGCTACCTGTTGCACTAGCACTTGTTGATAAAGAAGCTGCAACTAAACCAGCAGCCAAAACTAAAGCTCTTAACTTTAAAGATTTCATGATATTACCCCTATAAATATTAAAAAATTAAACTACAAATACTGTTAAATCTAACTTTTTTAAAACTGAACACAATTACTGCAAAACTTATTTCTCTGAGAATCATTAGACTTTATTAGCCTCTAGCGAACAATAGTCCATACGTACTAACCTATTAAGCTTGCTTATTCCTGCGTGACATAAATCCTACACCCAAGAGGCCAAGCAACATCATTGCGTAAGTTTCGGGTTCTGGTACTGCAGATACACTAATTAAAGTGAAGTCAGATTGGTTTGTACATGAGCCACCAGCAGCTCCACATGATCCAGGAAGCGCAGTAAATGATAGTGCCTTAACTCGGACATTGCCAAATGGGTTAGTAAGACTCCAAACACCACCTTTGCCATCTTCAGCTTTACTTAAATTCACAAAGCTTCCTGCACCAGTCCAAAAACCAGTATTTTTACCAGTTGCCGTAAAAACAAAGCTATGTACTGAGTTATCTAAATAGGTAGCTGTAATTTGTGCTTTTTCGTTTACATCACCATATTCTGGACCGTCAAACAACAAACCTAACTTAAAGTTTGTGATGAAGATGCCTTTAGAAAAGCTAGCATTAACAGACTCGCCAATATCAATTTCTCCAGGAGTTCTCTCTGAGCCAGATTTTGGAGAAACACCTACGCCTTGATAGCCTCCTTGTGCAGCTTTAAAACTAAACTTACCATCATTCGCACCCACTTTTGCAGAAAAAGTAGTGTTAATATCACCTAGGAAAGTTGTTGAATAACTGCTACCCGTACCGAAGTTTGTACCGTAGATAGTGTTGAATGTGTTGGCTGTAGCGTTGGCTGCTAGCGATGTGCTTGTTAAAGCGGCTAATAAACCCAATTGTATAATTTGACGTGTTTTCATGATTCATCCAATATTTAGCAGATTTGTGAAAGCAACTAATTAGTTTTAGCTTGTTTTAAGTACAGCCACATATTACTAAATTGGATTTTTTCGACAATAGCCCGTTAGTACTAACGAGAATAGTCCGTTAGTCCATTAGTACTAACGCTATGAAATTGGTGTGAGAGTGGCGTCGATTTAAAGCCATTTGCATCAACACTCAAGCTAATAAATTAACATTTACTGCAGCTTGAGTATTTAAATATTTAGTTCTGCCTATTTCAATCTTGCTAAAACATCCAGTAGTGATCAATTAACAAAGCAGCAAAAAGCAATGTTAAATAAATAATTGAGTATTTAAATGTTCTTTTAGCAAGGTCATCTGAATAATTACGATATAGACCAATCACGTAGGCCATAAAAATCGCGTTTAGAATAACGGCTGACACTAAGTAAAGCAACCCACTCATACCAAGGCCATAAGGCATGAGTGATACTGCGACTAGAATAATGGTATATAACAAAATATGTAATAAGGTAAACGCTTCGCCATGCGTCACTGGCAGCATAGGCATGCCGACTTTTGCGTACTCTTCACGTCGGTATAACGCAAGCGCCCAGAAGTGGGGTGGCGTCCAAGCGAATATAATCAAGAACATAATCAATGATTCAGGTGACACTGTATTATTAACGGCAGCCCAACCTAATATTGGTGGCATAGCGCCTGATGCTCCACCAATGACGATATTCATCGGCGTAGCTGGTTTTAAAAATACCGTATAAATAACTGCATAACCTACAAACGTTGCGAAAGTCAGCCACATAGTGAGCGGATTAACGTAGAAATACAGAATAGCTAAGCCTGTGCCACCTAGTATGGTCGCGAATATGGTGGTTTGCGTTGAGGACACTTGCCCTGTAGGTAAAGCACGCGCACGTGTACGTGCCATAATCGCGTCAATTTTATGTTCAATTAAGCAATTAAATGCGGCGGCGGCGCCAGAAGCGAAAGCAATACCTATTGTTGTTGCAATAAGTAATGGCCAATACATAGGCAGCTCTGCTGGTTTCGCAAGGTACATACCGATAATCGCCGTAAATACAATAAGTGAGGTAACTCTTGGTTTACATAGCGAGAAGAAACTTTTAAAACTTAATCCTATATTTCGCATAACGCTTACACTGTTACTCATTTTACTTTCTCGCTTGTTTTCATTTAATTCAACTATCATTGTGTGAGCTCTACTTTTTAGATCCAGTTATTTTGGAATTCAATGTCACTAAAATAATGACTAACATCCCTGCAGTAAAATTGTGCGCAACTGCTAATACTAAGGGTAAACGTAATAATAGATTAGTGATACCCAATGAGATTTGAACACAAAGCACAATCAACAAAACCACGCCTAAGCGTTTCATCTGCCAGTACTTCAAGATATTAAGCGCTAATAATCCCAAATAAATAAAAGTGATTAAAGCACCTAATCTATGCGTCCATTGTATAGCGGTAATAGATGCCAACGATAATGCGCCGCCACTAGCACTCTCACCAAGCTCACGCACCATGTGGAACGCATCTTTAAAGTCCATTTCGGGCAGAAATACGCCGTGACATGTGGGGAAGTCTGTGCAGGCTAAAGCAGCATAATTTGTACTAGTCCAGCCACCTAAAAAAATTTGCATAAACAATACCAACAATCCAATTCGTATCGCGACTCTTAATCGAGTTGAAGTGACGATAGTGGCAGAATAATGCCCCCAATGTCTATGCGCTAGCCAAGCGAGTATGGCTAGAGTAGACATTCCCCCTAGCAAATGCGAACTGACGATGGCAGGTTTTAATAGCATGGTCACCGTCCACATACCGAGCATGGCTTGAAATGCAATCAGCACAAGTAAAAAGCTTGGTGTCCATGGTGAACATTTAATTTCTCGCTTAGCCTTCCAGCCAAGTACAAAAACTGCCAATACGATTAAACCTAAAGTGCCTGCAAAGTAGCGATGAATCATTTCGCGCCAAGCCTTACCGACTACAATCATATTGCTTGGATAAGCACTTTGTGCGCTTGCAATAGCCGCTTCACTTTGCGGTACTGTGAGTGTGCCATAGCATCCTGGCCAATCTGGACAGCCTAATCCTGCATCAGTAAGTCTAACATATGCCCCCAGCACGACAACGCCTAAAGCAAGCATGGCGCCTATTAACACTAGCGTTCTAAACCATTTAAAACTTTTTGAATTTCCGTACATGGTTAACCTGCCCAAGAGTATCTTAATAAGCGAGTAATATCTTTACGCACATCTGCCAAAGGAAAACTAGCTGGATAACTCATCATAAAATAACCGAGTGAGTCCACTAAGTAGATTCGATTACTGCTCATTGGGCTCTCCGCTTTAATTTGAAACTCTTGAGCAAGACTCGATACGTTAGCCTCTGGTTTATTGATGATAATTAAATCAGGGTAATCGTGTTTAATTTTCGTGACATCTTGTGTATTGGTAATCAACACGCGTTGCGCACGCTCTATGTCTTTGTAAAGCGACACGTGCAATTGACGTAAATCGTGCAATTTATCCAAACAAGCTTGCTCACAATGATCAGCCACATAAACAATACTCCATTTGGTTTTCCAAAACTGATCTGATAACACCAAGCCTTGCTCATCAGTCAGCTCTTTTGGGCTATTCAATAAGCGTGGTGGATTAACTAACTCACCCATACTATTGCCATTGGGCTTCCAATTGAATTGGTACATCAATATCACCACTATGACAGGCACCACAAAAAATACTACCATCAACATAAACACCTTGCGGCCTTTACTTTGCATTTCTAATTCAGTTAATTGTTTCTCGTTTTGCATGTATAGCTCTAATAATAAAATTAATGATTTATGTTTAAGGAATGACTCAATACCTTGTTGCTAATTTATAGATACCTTAACTTATCGGCTTATCTTTAGTCGTACTCATATAAAAAAATATTAACAACGCGGCAAAAGCGAATCCAAACCACTGATATGCGTAACCTAAGTTACTCGTAATTCGTTCAGCTGGAATCTGCCAATTTCTTACAAAGCCTCCAGCATGGCTATCTTGATCTAACTTTATCGCCAATTCCGAAACAACAAATGGCACGCTGTGCTTATACTTCTCCATACTCATGTTCTGCCAAACCTGTTGCCAAGGTTGGTCTGCTAACTTTGTGCTACTCCCAGATGAGCCATCTTGGCTCTCTAAAGTAAAAATCTTTTTACTAGGCACCCATACTTGACCTGTTAGCGTCTGTTTGCCGGTAGGTGTATTAAAAACCGGTAGCTCCGTATGTGTATCCTTACCTAATATCCAGCCACGATTAACCAGTACATACTCATTAGTATTGTCAATTTTTAATGGCGTTATCACATGATAACCCACCCTGTCACCCTCAACTTGATTGTCTAACAAAAACTGATATTTTGTTTCGTACACACCTTGCACGGCCACTTTCTTGTACTTCCAATCATCAATATTGATGGCTTTACTATCCGTTAGTCCTAATGGAAACTTTAATGCTTTATCCAGTTTTGCTTGATCATACGCCTCGTGAATAACCTGCTTTTGCTGCGCTTTGTTGTACTGCCATAAGCCAAGCTTAATAAACAATGGAATGCATATTAAAGTGACAGCCACGCCAACTAAAGTTGGCCGAAAAACATAGCGCTGCATTCTAAATTGCAATTGTTTCATTAGAGTCTCATAATGCTTGTTTAAGGATTAATTGGACAAAGCTATGTTAATAAAGATCATTGTTGTGTTAACTTTAATTGTCATAGTTGGCAGTTTATTTTCTGCGTTATTCTTTTTATCTAAGGACAAAACTGGCGGGGATAGAACAGTTAAAGCGCTGACTGTTAGAATTGGACTGTCAATTTTATTATTCATTCTATTATTAATCGCTGGCAAATTCGGTTTAATAGGTCACCCACTCTAAATCAACATTATCTGTAATTAATAAAACAAAATAAAAAGGGCGATGCTGTTGCATCGCCCTTTTTATTTAGATGATTTACAGCCAGTATACGAAAATAAACAAGCCCAACCAAACCACATCTACAAAGTGCCAGTACCAAGCAACGCCTTCAAAGCCAAAATGATGCTCAGGCGTGAAGTGCCCCTTCATACAGCGGATCAAAATGACGATTAACATAATAGTTCCAAGCATCACATGGAAGCCGTGGAAACCGGTTAACATGAAGAAGCTAGCGCCGTATGCACCTGAACCAAGAGTCAAACCCATTTCTGTATAAGCTTCATGATATTCCATTGCTTGGCAGGACAGGAATGCAATACCGAGGGCGACTGTAAGTGCCATACCGATAATTAACTGCTTACGATTGTTTTTAATTAAACCCCAATGAGCCCAAGTAATTGTTGCACCTGATGTTAACAAAAGTGCCGTATTGATAGCTGGCAAACCCCATGCTGCCATGGGCTTAAAGTTTGCAGGTGGCGTATATTGCGCACCTAAAACATTTCCACCAGGACCAATTGAAGGCCAAGCACCCAAGAAGTCCTTATATGGCGTAATGTCTAAGTCATAACCAGCTAAATCAGGAATTGAAATAACGCGCATATAAAACAATGCGCCAAAGAATGCTGCAAAGAATGCAACCTCTGAGCATATAAATACAATCATACCGATACGGAATGATTTATCTTCCCAACTCTTAAATTTACCAGTCACATTTTCAGTGATGACTGAACCCATCCACTTAAACACCATAGCCAGTATTAGAAGTGCACCCAAAATCATCATCCACTTACCAGTAGGTTCTAAGTAAGCTAAATCCTTATTTTTATCTGTTGCAACACTAAAAATAAAGCCTGATGCTAATGATAGTAAGCCTACAGATATGATAGACGGGTAAACACTACCATGAGGTACGTAATATTGATTGTTAGAATGTGTCGCCATGCAATAACTCCTGTGCATTTTTATAAATATTTTAAATTCACAATGGCTTATAGCCGCCATTTCCTCGCCTGAAACTACTTACACTTATTACTAAATCTATTTACTTTGGCTCACTGCCGGAAAGAATGAATATGACAATGTCATATCAGATACATCTTTTGGCAATTCAGGGCTTACAAAAAACCTTAAAGGCATTTCTTTTTCTTCGCCCGGTTTGAGCGACTGCCTTACAAAACAAAAGCACTCAATTTTTTTAAGATTAGCCGCTGCAATACCTGGCGTAATACTTGGCACTGCTTGACCAACTACAACTTCATTCGTGATATTTTTTGCTACAAACAACACGGTTTCTATCTGTCCTGGATGCATTCTAATACTTGCTTGTTTAGGATAAAAATTCCAACCTAAACCCGGCATCACACTTGAAGTAAACTGTACAGTTACCCATCTAGTATTATCAACCTTAGCCTTAGCAGCTAATGCAGCAGAGTTTTGTGTCTTGCCGTTTAAGCCAGTAAGACTACATAAAACGTCATACAAAGGCACTAAAGCAAATGCAAATAATAAAGACCCAACAACCAACCATAATAACTTACGAACTAATTTTTTGTTTTTTAAGTCTAGCTGCTCTTTAGCGGTTAAGTTTTTTGGCGCTTCTGCTTTTGGGTCTTCGGTTAATGCCATATTGAAAACATAGACACCACATACCAAATCATAGCAATGCCCCCTAAAACTAATGCGATCCTTTTATTGCTACGTTTAGTTTGAGTTTCTTGATCGTTCATATTTACCCGAATCATATTCCTGTTACTAAACAGCTAGGTTCAATTTCAATAAACCTAGCTGCTATATTTATTTAATTACTGGTTGTTCAGTAAAGCTGTGATATGGCGGAGGTGAAGGTAACGTCCATTCCAAACCTTGCGCGCCTTCCCAAACTTTGTCAGTCGCTTTTTTGCCGCCTCTTGCACAACTTACAATGTTGTAAACAAATAGTAACTGTGACAAACCAAGTGTAAATGCTGCAATTGATGAAATCATATTGAACTCAGCAAACTGCAATGCGTAGTCTGGAATACGACGTGGCATACCAGCTAAACCCAAGAAGAACTGAGGAATAAAGGTCATATTGAATGAAATTGCAGTTAACCAGAAATGTAGTTTACCTAATTTCTCACTGTACATATGACCAGTCATTTTTGGTAACCAGTAATAAGTACCAGCCATAATACCCATAATGCCACCTGCGAAAAGCGTGTAGTGGAAGTGAGCTACCACAAAATAACTATTATGGTATTGCGCATCGGCTGCCACATCGGCTAATACCAAACCAGTTAAACCACCAATACCGAATAAAATAATCCAACCCACCGCAAACAACATAGGTGTTTCAAAGCTCATAGAGCCTCTCCACATGGTTTTAATCCAGCAGAAGAACAATACAGCTAATGGTAGTGAAATTGCCATCGTGCTATACATAAAGTAAAGCAAAGCAGGCACAGGCATACCAGCAGTAAAGAAGTGATGCGCCCAAACTACAACAGCTAAAGCACCAATACCCCATAGCGAATACACTTGAGCTTTGTAGCCATACATAGGCTTACGTGAGAATGTTTCTAGAATTTGTGGGATGAAACCCCATACTGGTAGTAACAAAATATAAACTTCGGGATGACCAAAGAACCAGAATAAATGTTGGAACATGATTGGGTCACCGCCGCCAGCTGCATCAAAGAAATGCGTACCGAAGTGACGATCCGTTAACAACATAGTCACAGCACCAGCTAAAACAGGAATTGTTGCAATTAACAAGAAAGCAGTAATTAACCAACCCCATACAAACATTGGCATTTTCATCAATGTCATGCCAGGTGCGCGCATATTAAATACAGTCACAATCACATTGATTGAACCAAGTACTGAAGAAATACCTAACAAGTGAACTGCAAAAATCGCGAAATCAACACCAATACCACCCTGCACTGATAGCGGCGGGTAAAATGTCCAACCTGTTGCTAAAGCACCATCACCAATACCGAATAATGCAAGTGTGAATGGTAATGTTAGAAGAATAGCTGAAGGAGGAAGCAACCAGAAACCCCAGTTATTCAAACGTGGCAAAGCCATATCAGGTGCACCGATTTGTAGTGGAATCATCCAGTTAGCAAAACCCGTCGCTGCTGGCATTAATGCCGCGAAAATCATAATCAATGCATGTACACCAATCAACTGATTAAAAAACTCTGGATTCATCAATTGCAAACCTGGCTTGAATAACTCTGCACGAATACCTAAAATCATCGCACCGCCAACAAAGAACATGATCAGAGCAAACGTTAAGTACATCGTACCGATGTCCTTATGATTCGTGGTGGTTAGCCAACGCATAATCCCTGTCGGATGTTCAGCATGATCATCATGATGTGCTACCGTTGTTGTACTCATTGCTTTCTCCTAATACTCAAACTAAATAACTAATAGTTAATGCTTAAAATTTAATTGCTAAGTTTTTACTGGCGAGCCGCTTTTACTTGTGAAGGCTGCAAGACATCGCCCACACTGTTACCCAATGCATTTCGTTCATACGTTATGACTGCTGCAATTTCGGTATCGTTCAACAATGCTTTCCATGATGGCATCACATTTTTACCATTTAAAACACGATCCAAATGACTATCTTTTAAATATTTGCCATCAGCACCAAAAATTGGACCATTAGCGACTTTACTACCTGTCAAAGCCGGAAATGCTGGTGGTAGACCAGCACCTGTTACCTGGTGACAAACAGCGCAGTTTTTCTCATAAACACCTTTACCAGTTGCAACTAAATCTTCTTTTGTCCACTCTTTGTCAGCACCTGCAGAAGCTTTTGCCAATTCATCCTTTTTAGATGCAACCCAAGTTTTATACTCCTCAGCCGGCATCGCATCCACTACGATAGGCATGTAACCATGGCCTTTACCGCAAAGCTCTTTACACTGACCGCGATAAGTACCTTCCTTTTCAACTTGAACCCACGTTTCACGAAGGAAGCCTGGTACAGCAACGCGTGAAGAGCCAAATTGAGGTACCCACCAGTTGTGCAACACATCTGTGGAGGTCATCAAAATACGTACTTTTTTACCTACCGGTAAAACTAAGCGATTGTCCACCTCAAGCAAGTAATGTTCATCTTTCTTGCCATCAAAGCCTTTATCTGTCTGCTCTTTAGGTGTCGATAAGTTACTTACAAACTTAACGCCTTTAGCATCACCATCCAAATACTCATACTGCCAACGCCATTGCGAACCAGTGATTTTAATGACCATATCCGCTTTTTCACGCGTATTCTCCATCATTACCACGCTGTGATAAGCAGGAATACCCATAATAACAAAGTCAATCAACAACAGGATGGCAAATGGGATCAGCGTCCAAAAAATCTCGACTGCTGTCGATGGCGCCTTGTCAGCAACCGCTTTAAAACCCTTACTTTTGCGATGCGCAAAAATAGAATAAATCATGATAGCTAATACAGAAACAAAAATAGCCATAGATATCAGCATGAACTTGTTATGTACATGCAAAGTATCTAATGCCATAGGGGTAGCTGGTGTAGGGAAATTCCATGCATACTCAGCAAAAGCACTGAATGAAACCAGCATTGCTGAAATACCTAAACCAATTTTTCTAAATACCTGCATAAAACATGCTCCAAAACTAATTAATCAATATTTTTTAATTTTTGTTTGAGCTCACGCGCTAATAGGACACGTTGCTCGTCATTCATAAAATCTTTACCGAACTCAACTTCTTTTCCATGCGAACGAATAAAAAGTCCGCTCTTGCCAATTACTCCACCAACACTTGCAACTTCACGCAAACTAACTTGCGCCCAATGCCTTTGAAAAACTGTTGTAGTGACTTCTTTATAATCTCTTTTTTCTATAACAACACTGTCATTTTCTATAGTAATGCTTTCAAAATCACCTGAATGCAAATAGATGTAATGAAAAGCATACACAAACGCTAGTATTTCCAAGCCCGCAAAAGGCAATACTAACCAAGCGCCTATGCGAGCAAAACCGAAACCCACCACTAAAATTATGCCCGCCAATGCCAAAAGAAGCTTAACACCAGCTTTAGGTGTAAGTGAATTATTATGTCTAGCAATGATTTTGTAACCTAAATCAGTTATCGCCATAGACCACCCTTCACTCAGAAAACTTATTTAGTTAAATTTTCCTACACTTCTTTGACATGCGACAATTTGACGCATGTCAAAAGTACCATAAAAAGCATTCAGGCTCAAGCGAAAAGTTACACTTATGTAACAATTTGGCAATACTAATACAACATTAATATGGTCATTTAACCGCTTAAATTAGAAGCGCCGAGATGGACATTCGTTGATTAATTTACAACTTTAACTTTAAAATTCAATGCATTAGCTTTTTTTAGTAAGCAGATGATAGACAAAAAAAATGGCCTACAAAAATGTAAGCCATAGTTTTATTTGGTGCCCGGGGCCGGAATCGAACCGGCACGCTGTTGCCAGCGCGGGATTTTGAGTCCCGTGCGTCTACCAATTCCGCCACCCGGGCATTTGGGAATATACATTACTGTATAATTGCAACGGTCGCCATTATAGCAAGCTATAGCATTTATGAGAACAGAAGATTTCAATTTTTATTTACCTGACGCATTAATTGCGCAGCACCCCACCGCAGATAGATCAGCCAGCCGTATGCTGTACCTGAATAGTAGCAAAGGTGAACTAGCAGATAAGATGTTTATCAACCTGCCAGAACATCTGCAAGCTGGTGATTTATTAGTGTTTAATGACACGCGCGTTATTAAAGCACGCTTATTTGGCGCAAAACATACAGGCGGCAATGTTGAAGTAATGATAGAGCGTGTTATTAATCAACATACCGCATATGCACAAATTAGAGCATCCAGAGCACCTAAAATTGGCGCATGCTTAACTTTATCAAACGCATTTGATGTTGAAGTTACCGCACGTCACGACGATTTATTTGAGCTTCGTTTTCTAAGTGAAACTTCTGTGCTCGATCTACTGGAGCAACACGGCGCTTTGCCTTTGCCACCATATATAACGCATGCCGCCACTAGTGACGATGAAGAGCGTTATCAAACAGTATTTAGCAAACATCTAGGTGCAGTGGCTGCGCCCACCGCCGGTCTGCATTTTAACGATGCTATGCTGGATACATTGAAACAAAAGGGCATCAATATTGCCTACGTTACATTGCATGTTGGTGCAGGAACTTTTCAGCCAGTACGAGTAGATAATATTAATGAGCATAAAATGCATAGTGAGCTTTATAGCATTTCACAAACGACTGTTGATATGATTAATGCGACCAAAAACAATGGTGCGAAAGTAACGGCCATCGGTACCACTGCGCTACGAGCTCTAGAAAGTGCTGCGAGAGTTACTAAGTCTAATACTAAAGGTAATTTGCAAGCGGGTAACGGCGATACTGATATATTCATTACACCAGGTTATCAATTTAAAGTGGTTGATCGTTTATTTACCAATTTTCATCTACCTAAAAGTACCCTGCTCATGTTAGTGTCTGCGTTTGCAGGTATAGAGAATATTAAAACTGCTTATGAACATGCTATCCATGAGCATTACCGCTTCTTCAGTTATGGCGATGCCATGCTTATTGAGAAGCACCATACAGCATAAATTGAATTGAACGATTGAGAGCAACAGACTGACTAAACTCAGTCGCGACTTAAACCTAGCCTTATAAATTAAGTGTTAAAAGAAAGAATAATGATGCGTATTTCTACAATATTAGTTTCAATTGCATTCGCTACCACGCTGCAAACCACGCAAGCAGCGATTTTTCCTGAAGCGCAAGTTGGAATTAAAATCCCACTCACACAAAAACCAAGCACACGCCCTATGACGGTGGCTTATATACCTAGTTTAAAGCGTTACTATATTGCTGACGGTGGATTAGCACCTATGGGTAGCGAAACAGAAGCGCCAATTTCGAAATCTCAAATTCATGCTTATGATGATGAAGGTAAATATGTTAATTCGGCAAAGCCTGGTTATGACAACCGCTCTATTTATTACAACTCAAATTCTAACAAGCTAGAAACTATTACTTACAATATCTCAAGTTTCGGCGGGTTCTCTCCAAATACAGGCATATTTTCAATTGACCTAACTGAAACAGGTGAAGTAAAAGACACCTCTTCTGATGTATTTGGCTTTAACCCTGCTTTTGGTGACGCCAATACGATGCCTAGCTATAACGCGGAAAAGAACCTGTATTACGCAAAGCAAGGGCGCAGCAACAAAGTGTTAGTAGTGGATCTAAAAGCCAGAGAGCAAATCGCCGAAATTAATTTGGATCTCACTAAAGCTGGCGTAGCGTTTGATGATGTCAGCGATTTTTTTGTGGCTTACACTGGCATAAAAGGTGAAGAGTTAGAGTTACTGGATATCGACCACAAGGCTGTTTTGGTATTTGATTTAACTGGTAAGTTCATTGGTAAAAGCGAGCTGCCTAAAGACTTAAAGTTGCGCTCACATAATCATTTAAATGGTGCTGGATACGCGAACGACATGCTGTTTGTATACCATGAATCTGAGGGCGAGTTTGGTACCTACTATGGTTTTAAAGTACAAAAAGCTAACTAGGCTTAACTCTAGAGCAAATCGTTAAAAACAAAAAACCGCCACTGAAGGCGGTTTTTTATTTTCACTTAAGTCTTAGCTTACTTACCAAGCATGCCAGCTAATTTACCTGAAAGCATACCAAATATTGCACCAATGATTGTAGAAACAATGACTAGCAGCACTGGATTAGTCAAGTTCATTGCCGTTGAGTTAGCTGCAGTACCTGCAGTTAAAGCCAAGCCAGCGGTTGCCGCATAGCCATATACGTTTGCTGGAACAACTGAGAGCAAGCTTATACCTGCCACAATCACTAGTACGAACACTGTGACTGCAATAATAACAGGTGCAGCTAATGTACCCAATGCAGCGAACATGCCAGAACTTACTAGATAAAGAGCTATACCTGCGATTACTGCACCAAAAGACATACCAGCAATTGTTTTTTGCAACGCTGCGCTATCGCCACCTGTATGAAAATAACAACCCCATGCAATAAAGCCAACCCAAACTAAAGCAATTGGCGCAGTTCCACCCAGCGGACCTAATGCTAAAAATGCCCATACCCCACCTAAAACAGCAATACTTAGTGCTAATGCAGTTAATTTCGACATACTTTTCTCCTAATTATTATATTGAGTAGCAAGTTTTTCGAACAGCAACGTCATAGGCTGGGCTTATTGGAATAGTGCAGATTTTGCCTTAGCCATATAAACGCTAGGGGCATACTGAATGATTTTTACAGAAATGTAAACTTTTTTGAGGGGGTTTTTAGCACTAATCTAGTGCAAAACCAAGACTAATTGAGAAAAAACCTAATAATTTAGGTATTTTTTGGTGCGTAATTCCAGTTTTTGGTTGAATAATCCCAGTTCTTACGCCAAGCACCCAACACCAAATTAGGATACTGTGGCTTGCCTAGGCTACCATTATATCGACCTAAAGCACGATATAAATCACCATGCTCTATATCAATATAGTGCCTTAGAATTGTGCAGCCATAACGTAAGTTGGTACGCAATAGAAATAAATTATGATCTGCTGCACCAATGCTACGCGCCCAAAATGGCATCACTTGCATAAAGCCGCGTGCGCCTACAGAAGATAGTGCGTATTTTTTAAAGCCGCTTTCTACTTGTATCAAACCTAATACCATTTGAGGATCCAGCCCTGCACGAGTCGCTTCATAGTGAACGGTGCGAAGTAAATCTTCACGATAATTTGCATCAGGAATGCGTTTTTGCAAGCGCCGTGACATCTCATTCAACCACGCTTCACCCTCTTCTGGACTAGCAAAAGTAAGTGTTGGCACAGCCTTGTCACTAATGCTGCGTTGCATCATCGCTTTTACGCTGTTAGACAACGGCTCTTCAATCTGCGCGCCAGCATAACTAGTGATTGAAGCTAAAGCTCCAATCAATGTCAGCAAGCAGATTTGAATATTTTTAAGCATATTTGATTATAGTGCCACTTTTTGCATAAATTCAACTACATTATTCAATGAAACCATCTGCGCTTCCCCATCAGTTCTACCTTTATATTCCACTGTACCATCCGCCAAACCGCGCTCACCAATGACTAAACGATGTGGGATGCCCATTAAATCTGCCTCGGCAAACATCACACCTGGGCGTTCGCCTCTATCATCGAGCATGGCTTCAATGCCTGCAGCATTCAAGTCCGCGTATATTTTATTCGCCGCTGCTGAAACCGCCTCAGACTTATCATAGCCAATCGGGCAAATTGTCACGGTAAATGGCGCCATGCTTTTTGGAAAGATGATTCCGCGCGCATCGTTACCCTGTTCAATCGCCGCACCGACAATACGTGAAACACCAATGCCGTAACAACCCATTTCCATCACTTGCGTTTGACCACTTTCGTCAAGATAAGTGGCATTCATTGCTTCAGAATATTTAGTTCTCAACTGAAATATATGCCCAACTTCAATGCCTCGGCAAAGTGACAAGGTGCCTTTACCATCTGGGCTGGCATCGCCTTCCACCACGTTTCTAATATCTGCAACTAAACTAGGTTCTGGTAAATCACGTCCAAAATTAACACCACGTAGATGGTATTTAGGTTTATTTGCACCACATACAAAATCGCTCATCGCAGCGACTGTTCTATCTGCAATCACACGCACATGAGCACCAACACCTACTGGGCCGATAAAGCCTGGTGGGCATTTTAAATTCTCACGAACTTCTTCTTCAGTGGCAAACCTGAAGTCATGTAAACCTTCCAATTTATTCACTTTAATTTCATTCATGCGGTGATCGCCACGAATAAGTAATAAATTAAACTGTGTGCTGCCATCCTCAAGTGTTGCGATTAATGCCATGGCTTTAATCGTACGGTCTAAGCCTATATTGAGTAATGCTGCCACCTCTTCACAAGAAGTTTGTTTTGGAGTTTCAACGTCTTGCATCACTTCTGTTGCGGCGCCGCGTACATTAGGTACGACCGCTTCGGCCAACTCTACGTTAGCTGCGTAATCCGACGTATCACAATACGCTAAGCCATCTTCACCTGAATCAGCCAGCACGTGAAACTCGTGAGATCCATCACCGCCTATTGCACCTGTATCGGCTTTTACTGCACGAAACTTTAGACCTAAGCGATTGAAAACATTGCTATACGCTTGATACATATTCGCATACGTAGTTTCTAGTGAGGCAAAATCGGTATGGAAAGAATAAGCATCTTTCATCATAAATTCACGCGCGCGCATCACACCAAAGCGTGGGCGAATTTCATCGCGGAATTTGGTTTGAATTTGATAGAAGTTAAGCGGGAGTTGCTTGTAGCTACGCACCTCTGAACGTGCGATGTCAGTAATCACTTCTTCATGCGTAGGACCAAAACAAAATTCGCGTGAATGACGATCAGTAATTTTAAGCATTTGTGGCCCAAATACTGCCCAGCGACCTGTTTCATCCCATAATTCACGAGGCTGCACTGCGGGCATCAACAATTCTAAGGCGCCAGCCTTATTCATTTCATCGCGTACGATGGTTTCAACTTTACGCAGCACGCGCAAACCAAGCGGCATCCAGCTATATAAACCAGAACCTAAACGTTTAATCAGCCCTGCACGTACCATTAGAATATGGCTTGGCAATTCGGCATCATTTGGAGCTTCTTTTTGAGTGTTGAAGAAAAATTGTGAGGCGCGCATGGTGGTATCAAATCTGGGCAAAAATCAAAGACCGAATTTTACATTTAATCAGTCATTTAGTCAGCAATAGTTATAACGCATTATTGAGCCGCGCTACAGCTATAGAAATCTAGTGACGACGAACTGGGCTGTCCGCAGGAATATAGCCTGATTTCCAAAGCTCAAACGGCACTATCGTAGCTGGTACGCCATTATCATAAAACCAGCTATCCACCGCAAAGCGCTCGCCAGTTGCTTTTTCATGCATCACGGCAGTGGTATGTGGCCAACCATTAAAAAAGAAACTCCTTGTGCGCATATCTTCGGCTTCATGTAATTTAATCAAGCCATAAGATTGCATCAAATGCATATAAGTTGTGGTGTTAATCGCCTCATCATTGCAATCCAATTGATCAGGAAATTTCGAGTTATTGAAAGTGCCCGCTCGATCAGCTGATGTGCCAATTTTAGCGCCTACTATCATTTCCAACATGCCTACAGCATTTGCAATCTGCGTACGCTCAAGGATGGCGTCATTTGTTTTAGATGCAAAAATAGTCAGCACTTGTGCCCATTCCGAGGCGTTAATTGAGATATGTCTTATTTCAGCACAACCTCCACCAAAACAAACATCCAAACCGTCTAAAGTTGGCGCTTCATGATAAATATTGGACACATCAGAAAGTGCAGCATATGAATTGAACGAAATCAATAAGAAACAAACTAGCCTAAATAACAATAGGCGCATTACTTAACTCGTTAGCATTTTTTGGGTCGGCGGGAAAATGTCGATCCAAATGCTCAGTTATTTTTGCAATCCCATGCAATACGCCAAGCTCAAAATCACCGCGTTTAAAGTGCTTTTCCATCTCGCGACTGATTAGCTCCCATCCCTCATTGCCCACATGATGATGAATGCCTCGATCAGCAAGAATTTCAAAATCATGGTCAGCTAACAATAAGTAAATCAATACACCATTATTTTGCGCAGTATCCCACACATGAAATTTTGAGAAAATCTCGATAGCGCGTTTTTTAGCAGATACTTTTCTAACGATATCAAACGCATGCAAATTGGACTCAACCACAAAGCAAATTTCACCAAAATGTGTTTTCTCACTAGCCGCAATCGCGTTCTCAATACGTTGCATTGATTCTTTTGGAAAGTATTGCTTAACAATGCCAGGCCAAATGAATAGGTGTTTCATTAATCGTTTTAAGCGCCTGAATGACATTACCAATCTCCTGACGCGCCACCGCCACTAAAGTCACCGCCGCCACCACTAAAGCTGTCGTTCCCGCCGCTACTACCAAATCCACCGCCACCGAAGCCGCCGCTAGAATATGTGCCGCCACCGCGCGTTCCATCAAAAAGATAAGGCATGATTAAGGTGAACACAAATGCCATGATGCCAACAAAAATTGACATGCCTAAGGTCCCTAAAATAAACCAAGACACGCCACCAATAATGCCTGCAGTAGCACCGGCGCCAAAAAATCGACCTAGAATCGAACTTAGAAAGGCACCAACTACCACGCAACCGATGACAAATAACGCAAGACTATTATCAAAGCCCATATTGACATGGTTAGCTTGAGGTGGCGGCGGAGCAAGCTTCTCACCGTTAACCAAGCCCATCAATGTATCCGTGGCTTTGTTAATACCTCCGTAGAAATCGCCCTGTTTGAAACTTGGCGACATTACCTCACTGCTAACGCGCTTCGCAATTAAATCTGGAATGGCACCTTCTAAGCCGCGACCCACTTCAATGCGCATTTTATGATCATTTTTTGCCACCAAAATAAGGATGCCGTCATCCTGCTTTTCGCGACCTAATTTCCAAGCCTCCACTACCCGAATGCTATATTGTTCAATTTCTTCTGGCTTAGTGCTGGGCACAACTAACACGGCGATTTGACTACCTTTTTCCAACTCAAAAGCTTTGAGCTTTGCCTCCAACTGGCTTTGCTGGTCTGATGTGAGAGTTTGTGTTAAATCGGTGACGCGTGTTTGAAGTGATGGAATAGCAACGAGTTCAGCATGCAGATTACACGTTGCAAATAACAGCAAAGTGCAAACTGCAAGTAAACTCGTTTTGATGTGAGTAATCACTTACTGCTCATTTAAAGTTAATTAAAAAGCTATTTTTTATCGCCAAAGTTAACGGTTGGTGCAACAGAAATCGCTTTTTCATTTTCAACTGTGAATGATGGCTTGGTTTTATAGCCAAACATCATTGCTGTGAGGTTTTGCGGGAATGAGCGTATCGCAATGTTGTAAACTTTAATCGTTTCGATGTAACGATTGCGCGCAACAGTAATGCGATTTTCAGTGCCTTCAAGCTGTGCTTGCAAGTCTCTAAAACCTTGGTCTGCTTTTAAGTTTGGGTAGTTTTCAGAAACCACCATTAAACGTGATAAGGCGCTAGTTAATTGGCCTTGTGCTGCTTGAAATCTAGCAAAAGCCTCTGGGTCATTCAGCAACTCTGGCGTGACTTGCATGCTACCCACTTTTGAGCGGGCTTCAGTCACTTGTGTCAGCACCTCTTTTTCATGCTCCGCGTAACCTTTCACCACATTCACCAAGTTAGGCACTAAGTCGGCACGGCGTTGATATTGGTTGAGCACTTCTGACCAACTGGCTTTTGACTCTTCATCTAGTGATTGAAAGTTATTGTAGCCACAGCCACTTAAATTTAACAAAAGTAAGACTGTGAATAGTTTTAAGTAAATTTTTTGCATGTTCATTCCTTATGAATAAATCCAATTTAAAGACTCGATGTCATCGATATGCATAACACCGAGATATATTCTGTACTAATTAGATTGCGCCTTATGCACTATATTTCAAGACCTTACGATTCTAGCTGTTTTAACTATTTGTAACTTTTAAGTCTTGTAAAGTTTGCAATCCCATACATAAATCACGCCAGACTTTTGCTTTATCTACAGGATTTTGTAATAGATGAGCCAAATCATAAGTAGCGATTAAAGTAAAACCGTTCAGTTGATGCAGCCTGTCACGTAAGTAAGCAATTGGCTCAGCAGATTCCAATATCATTTGCGCCACTGCCTCACCCATTACGACCAACAACTTTGCTTGCACTTCATTGATAGACGCTAAAATATCAGATGAAGTTTCAGCAGGCTTGGTTTTAATTCGTAGTGCTTTGCAAATATTTTGAAATAACTGTAACTCTTCTGCACTCATTGCTGCGTTTGGTAACACAAATAGATATTCACCATCTTCACTTGCAATATAGGTAAGTGTTGGCGACCCATTAGGCACGGGCGTTAAAGTTTCCGAAGGCTCATTTACATTTGCCAATAGCTCATTTGCTGTCACTTCTACCACTTGCACTTGTAAATCGGGCTCTAATTCGACTGCTTGTTGGGTTAAAACCTGACTCACATCTTTAATTACAGCCACTTCAGGTGCTGGTGCGCGCGACTGCCACACTGGCAGCAGCTCTAGCTCTCGCATCATATCTTCGCGCGTCATCATAACTTTACTTTCCAGATCATGATCAAAGTGACAGTCAAAGTGCTAAACCCATTAAAACGGCATCTTCACGACCGTTCGGAGCTGGGTAATATTTACGACGAACTGCCATTTCATTAAACCCCATATTCTCATACAAAGCGATGGCAGAAATATTACTTGGACGTACTTCTAAAAACATATTTGCCATTTGATTTTTTCTGGCAATGCTCACCATATGCTCTAAAAGCACTCGTCCTAAACCTTGCTTTTGATAGGATTTCGCCACACTCAAATTAAGCAAATGAGCTTCATCTAACACCAGCATAATGAGTGAATAGCCGATAATCTGATCATTCAACATCAATACCCAAGCGCTATAGCCAGAACTCAAGGAATCGCTGAAATTGCCACGCGTCCACGGATAAGGATAAATCTGTGGCTCAATCACCATAATGGACTCTAAATCGTCCATTTGCATGGGGCGAAATTCATATTGTGCTTTTAGCACGGCGCTCATAAACGTAAACCTTGCTCGCGTTCTGCGGTTTTAAGCGCCACACGATTACGAATATAAATAGGCATGGCTTCGCTTGCTGGCTTTGCTTCACCTCTCGCAAATATTGGCATTGCGAGTTTAAGTATCGCAGCAGCAACGGGCAATAATTGCGGTTGCATCGTCTGCAATTGCCCTGCATACACAGCACTTAATTGTTCCGCATAGGTTTGCCAGCCACTACCAGCACCCACCCAATCTGAACCCAGAATGGTAGGCACAGCATCTGGTTTATATAAGCCTGGCTCTATAATGCATTGCCACGCACCATCTATTCTTTCATATGCTGCGTGATACACCTCACCCATGCGCGCATCCAAGCAAGCGATCACCCTGTCTGCGCCGCTCGCTTCTGCCAATGCCAATAGTGTGCACACACTAACTACTGGTAAATTAGAGCCAAAGCCAAAGCCCTGCGCCACACCTGCAGCAATACGCACACCTGTAAACGACCCTGGACCTGCGCCAAAAGCAATGCATTGCAACTCATTAAGCTGCAAGTTTGCCGAATCAAGTAAGGCTTTTATTTGCGGCAATATAATTTGCGAGTGCGTTTGCCCTGCATTGCAATCATATTGAAAAGTTTCGCTACCTTTTAGCAAGGCTAGCGATAGGTATTCAGTTGATGTATCAAAAGCTAATATGTTCACTTTAAATTAATGCTCATTTTTGTCAGACGCTATTTTGCCACGCATCTGCTTAATTTGCCCACGTTGTGTTTTACTTTCTAATCGTCGCTGTTTTGAACCATAGCTTGGTCGCGTTGCATAACGTGTAGGTTTTACTTGGTTTGCGGCGTTAATAATTTCATGCAAGCGTGCAATAGCATCTTTTTTATTGGCTTCTTGTGTGCGATATTGCTGCGCTTTTAGCACCAAAATACCTTCAGCCGTAATGCGGTTATCTTTCAAATGCATCAAGCGCTCTTTAAGCCAATCGCTTAACGTTGACGCCTGAATATCAAAGCGCAAATGAATCGCGCTGGATACTTTATTCACATTCTGCCCACCCGCACCCTGAGCGCGGATTGCGCTAAGTTCATATTCAGTTTCGGGGATTAATATCATAGGTTAGTTTCAGACTGTTTAAGAGTTGCTATATAGGCAGTGATACGGCGATTAGAATCTTATGAATGAGCGCCACATTGTACACAAGCCAAACCGCATAATCGCTTAAAAAACATTATAATCAGTACTACATGAATCAACACGATTTGAATTAGCTTGCCATGAAAGACCATTTCAATCGTTTTCCGATTATCGATGCTTTTAAAGCCATTGCCTCCCAGTTTATTGTTTTACATCATCTTGCCGCCTATGGCCCGATTTCAGACGCGGTGCAACAAATAGCGCCTTCGCTCATTACGTGGCTGTATGACTATGCGCGGATGGCAGTACAAATATTTTTTGTCGTTGGCGGCTATCTTGCAGCACGCTCTGTTTTCAATAGTGGAAAGAGCTTCCGCCATCTACAAGTGAACTTAACGAATCGATATTTAAGATTAGTGATTCCATTCTTTTTCGCACTCATGCTCGCCATCTTTTGCGCTGTCATTGCACGCAATCTTGTGGATCATGAATTTATTCCAGACTTTCCTAAGCTCACTCAATTTTTGTCTCACGTATTATTGCTGCAAGGTGTTCTGGATTTTGACTCACTCTTAGCGGGCGCATGGTTCATTGCAGTGGATTTTCAACTGTTCTTTGTGATGCTTTGCATCAGCTGGCTTGGAGATAAAGCAACTAACTCAAAAAAGACAATCCTGATTATCATCACGCTAACAGCCGCCACCTCTCTATTCTGGTTTAATCGTCACGAACGTTATGACGACTGGGCAATCTATTTTTTTGGTGCATATGGCATGGGAGCAATTGCTTACTACGCAGGTCAACGTGAGCATTCAAACGCATGGCTTTGGTTAAACATATCAATTGCCATGACTGCAATTCTGATTGATTTCAGGTTGCGGATTTTAATTGCCGCACTGACTGCGCTCGCACTATTTTTTACCCGAAATGTACACATCAAAGAGCATGTAAAACAGCAAAAATTTATCCATTACTTAGGGTCGATTTCCTACGCTCTATTTCTTGTGCACTTCTCGGTTCTCATGCTGACAAACGCAATTTTTAGTTGGTTAAATCTCTCTAGTTCATTGCTGGCCTGCATTTTCATGCTTCTAGCATGGGCTGCCAGCTTAGTGCTTGCAGACTGGTTTCATCGCAAAGTTGAAAAGCCAACGACATTGTATTTAAAACTAAAAACCTAGAAAAAATAAAGCCCAGTCATTGCTGGCTGGGCTTTATCTGTCAAAACAATCTTATTAATTATGACATCATACCAACTGCCCATTTTGATAATCTGCAATTGCCTGATCTATTTCTTCGCGAGTATTCATTACAAATGGACCATATTGAACAATAGGCTCTAATAATGGCTTTGCAGCCAATAATAGGAATGACACAGGCGCCTCTGCTGCACTTACTTCAACAGATTCACCAGCAGAAAGCACGCCAACAGACTGCGGTTCAAGTAAGCGCTGCTCAGCTTTAGCACCAATCAATACCTTACCTTCATAGGGATATACAAATGCATTATGCCCCTCTGCAATTAGTTGGTTAAAGCTTTCTCCCGTTTGCAAATGAACATCTATAAATAGTGGCTCTGTCGTTAAACCTTGAATCGGCCCAGCCACAGCTTTACCATCCAGCATTGCCGTACCCGCAATCACTTTAACAGTACCTGCATTTGCTAAATGTACTAGCGGAATCTCATCAGGCTGAATATCTAAATAGCCCGCAGGTTTCATCTTTTCATTCGCAGGCAGATTTATCCAAAGCTGAAAGCCGCGCATACGCCCACTTTCTTGCTGTGGAATTTCTGAGTGAATAATTCCGCGACCTGCGGTCATCCACTGTGCGCCACCACTTTTTAGATTGCCTTGATTACCCAAATGATCTTGATGCAACATATGGCCGTCTAGCATATAAGTCACAGTTTCAAAGCCACGATGCGGATGATCAGGAAAGCCAGCAACGTAATCATCCGGATTCTCAGAAGAGAATTCATCTAGCATTAGAAATGGATCTAATCGCATAAAGCCTGATTGTCCCAGGCTGCGGCGCAACTTGACGCCACCCCCATCTGAAGTTGGAATGGATGGAATCACCCGTTGCAATTGCCGTGCTTTAACTTGCTGATTTTGCATACTAAACTCCATATTCCGCAGCTGACAAAATTTGCCAGCTATCCACTATCAACTTTGTTGCTATTTATTGCTTAACTGCCTCAACAGGCAAAGTAATCGTCACTTCATCACTCACGTAAGGTACATGTTTACTCATATTAAAATCACTACGTTTCACCACTACAGTCGCATTCGCACCACAAGCCTCTTTTTTCAACATTGGGTGTGGCATGCACATAAATGAAGTTAACGTAAGTGTTTCTGGTTTGCTCACACCTTTAATTGTCAGCGTGCCGTCAATTGAAACTGGTTTATCACCTTCAAAATTCATTTTTTTAGAGACGAAAGTAGCTGTTGGAAATTTTGCTGTATTAAATAAATCTTCCGCTTGAATGTGCTCATTAAATAATGCGAAGCCTGTGTTTACTGAGGTTGTATCAATAGTCACATCTACAGAACCAGTTTTAGCTGCACGATCAATCACGATTTTTCCTGTCGCTTTATCAAAGCGGCTTAATTGTGTTGAGTAACCCAAATGGCTATAAGAAAAGCGCGGCATGCTGTGGTTGCTATCAATCACATAGGTTTCAGGTGCAGCAACGGCTGCGGTAGAAATGGTTGCTGCAATGGCTAATAAAATCAAACGTTTCATAAAATGAACTCCAAAATGAATAGTGTTAAAAATAAATGGTGTTGTATAAATTAATTTCTAGAACGCCATTTAATACCTTAGCAATAAGATATAAAAGTATAATAATCTGCTATAAGTTATCAGTTAATTAGATAGGTTAGGCTAAATGACACCCAATATCACCTTAGAACAATGGCGCACTTTGATTAGTATCGTAGATGCTGGTGGTTACGCTCAGGCAGCTGAAATAATGTATAAAAGCCAATCCGCCGTCACCTATGCGGTGCAAAAAATCGAATCAATGCTTGGCGTTAAAGTGTTTGAGATTCAAGGTCGTAAAGCCATACTCACACCCACAGGTCAAATGCTTTATCGCCGTGCATTGGCGCTCGTCAATGAAGCCAATGAGCTAGAACAAGCCGCACATGCTTTGTCTGCAGGCTGGGAAGCCAATATTAATATTGCAGCAGAGATACTCTTCCCTCCCAAACGGCTATTAAGCTGCCTACAGCAATTTGGTTTAGAAAGCCCACACACGCGCATAGAGCTTATTGAATCAGTAATGGGCGGCACCTCTGAAGCTTTACTCAAAGGTGAGGCTGATATTGCCATCTCTCCGCAACTGCCTCCAGGCTTCTTAGGTAACCTGCTAACGCGCACTAAAATAATCGCAGTTGCCCATGCCGACCACCCTCTTCATCATTTAGGTCACACACTCACCTATAAAGACCTTAGAGCCTACCGCCACTTAGTAGTAAGGGATTCTGGTAAAAATCGCGGACAACGTCCTGCCATTGTAGATGTCGATCAACGCTGGACCGTCAGCCAAATCGCCACCTCAATTCAAGCAGTTTCAATGGGTTATGGTTTTGCCTGGTTACCAGAAGAGCATATCAAACTAGAACTTGAAACTGGTTTACTAAAACCACTGCCATTACTTGAAGGTGGCGCACGTGAAGTTCCGCTTTACCTTGTGATAGCCAATCCTGATTTTGCGGGGCCAGGTATTAGACGTTTAACAGAAATTATTAAAAATTCAGTTGAAGAAATAGAGAGAAATCAAGGCAGCTAGTACTTGTTGCCAAGATTAACCCTTTTGGGTGATTGAGAGTGAAAATATTTACGCGTATAGTTCAAAAAATCTGATAGAAATTGTACCCAGACCATAAAGTGCGTAGACATTTAAATAAATAAAAATTAACTTCAAGGGGATTGACGTGACAAAAAAACTATTAATAGCAAGTCTAGCTCTATCAAGTATTTTTCTAGCCTCAACGGCTAATGCGGGTCAAGTTTTAACTACTGGCGATATTTCAATTGGCGTACAAGACTTTGGCGCACTTGGCTTTAGCTCAGTTGGTTTATCACATCTTGGCACTGATGCTATTACACCAGGCTGCTTATGTGAAGGCTGGGGTGCTTCTTTTGGCAGCACGGCAGGTTGGTCAGCAAATGCCAATGGCGGCGATAATAATGTCAGTTTAGTGAACTTCACTAGTACAAGCTCAAGCGCTACATCTATCGTTAGCGTGGCTAATGCATTACAGGTCACTCAAGCTTATGCGGCTTCAGCGTCATCTTCTTTATTTGTAGACAAAGTTACACTTACCAACACCACTTCAGCTAGCATCAGTGATGTACGTTACTCAAGATCAATGGACTGGGATGTACCTCCTACACCATTTTCTGAGTTTGTGACCATTAACCGTGGCACATCTACAGCTTTGCTTTTTTCTAACGATAACGGTTTTGCTACACCAAACCCTCTTTCCAACCCAGGTGAATTGTCCTCAGGTACAACTAATGTAAATTTTGCAGATTCTGGCCCTAATGACCATGGTGCATACTTTACATTTAGCTTCGGCGCTTTAGCCGCAGGTGAATCTAAAACCTTCAATATTTTCTACGGCGCTGCAGATAATGAATCAAATGCATTCTCAGCATTAAGCAAAGTGGGAGCTGAAGTTTACTCGTTAGGTCAAAGTAATACAGCTGGCGGCCCTTCTGCAGGCACACCTTCAACATTTATTTTTGCCTTCTCAGGTGTTGGTGGCACTCCAGTTTCACCAGTTCCAGAGCCAGAAACTTACGCAATGTTTTTAGCTGGTTTAAGCTTAGTTGGTTTCGCAGCACGTCGCAAAAAACAAAATCAAGCATAATATATTATTTAATATATTTGTCATAGGAACGGGAGCTTTTGCTCCCGTTTTTTATTTGCTATAACTCTTGTAATGATCTAACCATGTTTTATATGTCTTATTCCAACTTCGAAAAGAACTAAGCTCTGCATAATATACAAACGAAGTAAAACATTTATAATCACCCTCCCAGTAAATGCCTCATAAAATTTGCCTACACTTAAACGGCAAAATGGGCAGTGCTGGCGATGGGATTTAGGTACACATAAATAAATGATTAAACTTACATTGAGTATAAAAAGTGGCGCTAAGTTACAAACTAAAACAGATTTATCGTTGGTCTGACCTACCATTACTCTTTGGCATTTCTTTAGCCTATGCGCTACTCGCTAAAATCGCATTAGGATACTTTTCGACCAATGGCGTAGTTTCTATGGTTTGGCCATCTAGCGGCTTGGCGCTTGCAGCACTGATAATCGGCAAGAAAAAATACTGGCCTAGCATCTTCCTAGGCGCGCTCACAGGTAATCTTATGCAAGGCAGTCCGATTGGACTCTCCACGGTGATTGCCTTGGGAAATTCGCTAGAGGCGCTTACTTGCTATTGCATATTGTCGCAAATACAACGTTTCAAATCCACACTTGAGCAGCCGCGTGACTTTTTATGGCTTTTTGCAGCTGGAGCATTGGGCTCAGTAGTAAGCGCAGCAATAGGCGTAAGCACTTTAGTATTCACTGGCATCGTTACAAAATCTGCAGCTTGGCATAACTTTTTTAATTGGTGGCAAGGCGATATTCTAGGCATACTGCTTGTGACACCGCTGATTTTAGTCTGGCGCCACGTGCCATATGGCTGGATAAAACGTGAACGCATTACTGAGGTGGTCATTTGTTTTGGGCTCTCATTTCTTGCCGGTCAAGTTGTTTTTATAGGTTGGTTTCAAGATGCTTTTGGCATCACCGCTAGAGGCTACTGGATATTTCTATTTGTAACATGGGCTGCCGTTCGTTTCGGCCGTCATGGTGCATTACTTGTCCTTGTGATGACGGCGATACAAATGCTATTAGGTATGGTACTTGCTGTGGGTGGTGCTACCAACAACCAAGTGCCTGTTGGTTTGCTTAACTTTTGGTTGTATATGCTGGCGTTAACGATTGTTGGTATATTAATTGCCCTAGTCATTGATAGAGTCAAATCAACAGAATCTTTGCTATTACAAAAAAATACCTTATTCAATAAAATCTCACAGCGCGTACCGGGTGTTATTTACCAATTTAGATTATTTCCTGACGGCAGATCCTGCTTTCCTTTTGCTAGTGAAGGCATTCAAGAAATGTTTGGAATTTCACCGCAACAGGCTAAAGAGGATGCTGCAATGGCATTTTCAATCATACATCGTGAAGACTATGATGGCGTTATGAGGTCTATGCAAGAATCAGCACGTACGCTATTACTGTGGCAACATGAGTTTAGAGTGGTATTACCAAATCAAGGCATGCGATGGAGACTAGGCGAATCTCAGCCTGAAAAAATGCAAGATGGCAGCGTCCTTTGGCATGGCTTTGTTACAGATATTACCGAACGCAAACAAGCTGACGACAGAATTAAACGCCTATCAATGTTATATAAGGCAATCAGCGAAATTAATCTAGCCGTTGTGCGCATGGAACAACAGTCTGAGCTTTTCCCATTAGTATGCCGATGTGCCGTTGAATTTGGTGGCATGAAAATCGCGTGGGTGGGTCAACTGGACAGTACTGGAGACATGATTTTACCCGTCGCTAAATATGGTGATACTTCAAGACACCTAGACAATATAAAAGTATCTTCCAGAGCAGATGTACTTGAGGGTAGAAGCACGACTGGTACTGCACTGCGGGAAAATAGACCGATCATCATTAACGACTTTATGACCAATCCAATGACTGCGCCATGGGTGCATAATGCCATCGCGATTGGCTGGGCTTCAGCCGCAGCGTTCCCAATACAACGCGGTGGCAAAAAATTTGCAGTACTTACTGTATGCCACGAATTTGTTAATGCTTTTGATTCAGAAGCCATTGCTTTACTTGAAGAAATGTCAAAAGACATTTCTTTCGCTATTGATAATTTTGATAGGGAAATGCAGCGCAAAGATGGCGAGGAGTCTCTCAGAATAGCCGCATCGGTTTACGACACCAGCAGCGAAGGCATTTTAATTACCGATGCCAACAACTCAATCATTGCCATCAATCCAGCCTTCACAAAAATTACGGGTTACCAGCTTGATGAAGTGATTGGTAAAAACCCAAGAATGCTAAGTTCTGGTCGCCATGATGCAGTGTTTTTTAAAAACATGTGGCATGAAATTAACACGACAGGACAATGGCAAGGCGATATATGGGATAGGAGAAAAAATGACGAAGTCTATCCTAAGAGAATGATGATTAACACCGTGTACAACGAAGATGGCATTGTGCAGCGACGCATTGCCATGTTTACAGACATTACACAGAAAACTCAAGCCGAACAGCTTATTTGGAAGCAGGCCAACTTTGACTTCTTAACTGGATTACCTAACCGTCAAATGTTTCATGACCGTCTAAATCAGGAAATCAAAAAAACCAATCGAAACAATCTAAAACTAGCTCTACTGTTTATCGACCTAGACCGATTCAAAGAGATTAACGACAACTTTGGTCATGATATGGGCGATGCGATGCTCATAGAAGTGGCAACACGTTTAAATGAATGTGTGCGTGAGTCCGACACATTATCGCGCCTTGGTGGAGATGAGTTCACCGTCATACTTGGTCAATTAGACGATCTCAGTATAGTTGAACGCGTGGTTGAAAATATTCTCAATAAAATGACCGAAGCCTTTCAACTTGGTAATGAAATCGCCTACATTTCAGCTAGTGTCGGCATCGCACTTTATCCTGATGATGCCTCCACTAATGAAACATTACTAACCAGCGCCGACCAAGCCATGTACGCGGCTAAACAAATGGGGCGTAATCGTTACCATTACTTCACACAAGCCATGCAGAAATCTACCCAAAACCGCATGCGGCTAACGAATGAGTTACGCGATGCACAGGACGCGGGGCAGCTTAGACTTTATTACCAACCAATTGTAGAGCTTGCCAATAACTCTATTCACAAAGCTGAGGCACTAATTCGCTGGCAGCACCCAACACATGGGCAAATTAGCCCTGCAGAATTCATTCCTATCGCGGAAGAAACTGGCCTAATCAACAGCATTGGTGAATGGGTATTTCATCAGGCTGTAAAGCAAGCAAGTGACTGGCGCGCTGCGTACCATAGTGAATTTCAAATCAGCATCAATAAGTCTCCCGTGCAGTTTCGTGATGACACTTTAAAATATGGTAATTGGCCAGATCAGCTCAAAGAACTAGGGCTATCAGGACAAAGTATCGTTGTGGAAATTACAGAAGGAATGTTGATGGATGCCAGCGACCTCATCACCAGCAAGCTGCTCGCTTTTCGTGATGCTGGGGTGCAAGTTGCACTGGATGACTTTGGTACCGGCTACTCATCACTCTCCTATCTCAAGAAGTTCGATATTGATTATCTTAAAATAGATCAGTCATTTACACGTAACCTATCCCCCACCTCAGCCGACATGGCGCTATGCGAAGCCATCATCGTAATGGCACATAAACTAGGCATTAAAGTCATTGCCGAAGGTGTTGAAACAATAGAGCAGCGAGATCTACTTATTGCAGCCAATTGTGATTACGCACAAGGATATCTATTCTCGAAACCTGTTCCACCAGATGAATTTGAAAGGCTTTTGAGCAAAAGCTAAAGAGATTTATCGTCAGACACAAATATTAACGAAATCATCGCAAGACCTCATAACAGGCTATGGGTAGATTAATCTTTAATAGAAATCACCAAGAGTTGGTAGGGCGTGCGAGGATCGAACTCGCGACAAACGGATTAAGAGTTCTTTTTCTGTATTTTATATTAAAATATATCTATATAAATCAATATATTACATATAAAATTGTGTCCATTATACCTTATTATTCTTGTCCATTCACTTCTTTGTGTCCAATATTTGGACATGAGCCGCTTTCTTTTTTGGTATCACAAACTTCATGCAGTTCATTAGGCTTTCGACTTCTTCGAGGTCCGTCATTTTCGTTAGTTTTGCTCTGATCCGTTCTTCAAGCCCCTCTGCTGCCGGTACTGCTAGCACGAATAGCACGCTATTTAGTCGCAAGTCCTCGCTGTCTGTCGCTATCAAGTGAGTGCTCTGATTTCGCTCATTTGGCAATGTATCTAGTAGCCATTCGCATATGGTGTTCAAGTCCCTCCCGCCTCGTCTAGTCGCTTCTACTTCAAGCCAGCAGGCTGATATTGTGCCGTCTTCGTCACGCTTGTATAGTAAGCCGTCCGGTATTTTTCCGTTGAATTCCTTCACGGGTGCTCTTTCTGTAATAATTTCATGCTCCGTAAAAATAAAATAACCGTCAAGCATTGCATTGATCAAAGCTTCATTAATAGCGGTACGGTGGCGCCCCGCTTTCAGGTCTTTTCCTGTTTTTGCATTTATTCCGTGCGAGCGAAGAGTGCGTGCGCCTTTTTCCGCTAAGGTGATTTCTTGCGGTTCAAATTGCGTGCTTCTTTTAGCAAGGATTAATCCTTGCTCCGTGAGTGCTTTGATCAACCTTTGCGTTTGGCGCTGCGCTGATGCCGGCTTGATTGAGGGGTATAGTTTTCGTGCTATTTGCGTTGAGAGCAGGCTGCCGAAGCGTCCGATTAGCTCTAAAAGTGAGAGTGCTTTGATATTTTGCTGCTGTGCAGGTGTCATTGCTTGCTCCGAGAGTGGGTGGGTATATGAGGTATAGCGAAGTGTCGGGCGTGAGTGCGTACGGTGTACGTACTGAGGATGTCGGCATAGCCGACACTTAATCGGGTCACATTGGCTTAACCCCTAGCCAATGTTCATGCGGCTGGACGCCGCTTGCCCCTCCCATGCATAGCATGCCCCCTCCGTCCGCTTGCGCTACCTCCCCCCCTGGGGGCAAGGGCATTTTCGCCTGCCGCTCGAATGTCCTTGCCCCCATGCGGGGGGGGCATGGGGGCAAGCCCCCCAAAGCAGGTCGGCGCTGGGGCGCCTTTGCTGCTTCGGCTCCCCTGTCGTTCGCCTAGGGGCTCTCGATGCTCGCTAGGGCTCGCCCCCGCCAAAATCGGGCTCCCTGCATCCAAAAAAAGGGGGTGCTAAAGTTTAGCACCCCCTTTGGCTCGGCTTCTTTTTAAACGTCTCGAATTCGCTACTTTTAAAATCATGGTTGATCTATTTACTTATCAACACGATATTACAATGGCTAGATCCAAGGGGAGGGGGTGTAGAAGTTTTACACCCCCTTTTTTTGCATCCAAACAAGAGAGTGCCAAAGTTTGGCACCTCATTCGAAGTATCTCAACTTTCAAGAGATACCTGTTCCACTGGTATAGTAAATTACTAAATACTTAATATAATCAATTAGTTGTATTGTATAAGATTCTATTGTATGCTCTTACTACTAGTAGATTTTAAGGTGCGGCATGGTGATTCTCTTTCTCGACCTGGATGGGGTTCTGCATGCTGATTCAGTATACAAACTTCCTAAAAAGCCGCTCGAGCTTAGAGCGGATGGTTCATTGATGATGTATGCCCCGGTGCTGGAAGCTATATTAGATGAGCACGATCCAGCTGGGTTGTGCCGGATCGTTTTATCAACTTCTTGGGTTCGCTTTCTTGGTTTTAGTCAGACCATGAAAAAGCTGACCCCCGGCCTGCGGCGTCGCGTTGTTGGCGCAACGTGGCATTCGGAGATGAAGAAGTCAGACGGGCAACCGTACAGTCGCCCTATCGACCCTTTCGATCGCATTCCAAGATGGCAGCAAGTAGAGTGGTATGTAAACCGGCACAAAGTAAACTGTTGGCTTGCGATTGATGATCTTCATTCGGGTGCGCAGGCTTGGCCAGATGATTTGCGCCAGCACTTAATTTTGACGGACGGCACTAAAGGCTTGGGGTGCCCGAGTGCGCAATCCGAGCTTAGACTTAAGCTTAAAGCACTGCTGGCTGAAGCCACACGGTTTTGACTGCACATACGGCCTTGCGTTGGTTAGAGGTGAAGATGATTAAAGATGTGGACGAAGCCGAGTTGACCATGTGCGCGGGGTGCCTTGAACTTTTTAGTGTACATAAACCATATACCGGACTCACTCACACTTTTGAGCCTTTGTGCGATACGTGTTGGTCTGAGTACCTTCGAGCACTACTTTCTGGATTCCCTTAGGGTGGCGAGACTCTGCGTCCATAACGGTAAAGGATTTAGCTCTGAGTTTGGGTCTGCTTTTTCAAGTGGCATCCATAACCTGGCTTTTCCACTTTCAAGGTCTGCCCTTCTTTTAGCCAATATCGGGTCAATTTCAATTGGCTTAAATTTACTGCGCCAAGCCTGTTGTTTTTCGATTTGGGTTTGTGTATTACTTGGCTGCGCCTCAATAACTGTAACCAACTGATTTATAACGTTATTTAATGATTTAGGTGGTAGAGGTTGCCATTCGGTCAGATCAATAGCGTGCTCAATCGATCTATAGCTGTACGGTATTGCCGAGGCTATTCGTTGTCCGCTTTCAATGTACCCTCTGTCTGTAATCTGACCTGGTACTGATTCAATTTGTTCGCCTTTGAGGCTGATGGCTTCCGATTTGGTCCAGATAAGCGTTCTGGTTTCGACTTCGCCCGCTGTTGAGGTTATACCGGAGATTGCGGGGCGTACTTCTTCCCCGTACCTGTTTTTCTTTACGAGCTCAAGCCCTTTGTCGTTGAGTAGCGGTTCGCGTAAGATTTTAGCGCCGCTCTCTATTGCTAGCTTTGCGAATTTCGCGAAGTCTCCGGCCAGTGCTAGCCTTGCTAGTTCGCCATTAACTCCAAGCTTTGCGCTGTGCAGCTTTGTCAAGTTTCCGTTCCCGTCTGTGCTGTACTGGTCGGCTTTAATTCTGCGGTACTCTCTCCAAAGCTCCGTGCTCGGCATTTCTACGCCGATCTTGAATGCTCTGTTTGATGGTATGCTCCAAGCGCTCCGCCATGTGTCAGCCTTGCTGGCTTCTTCTTCGATGGTTGTTGTGGTTTCGTTTCCGTTGTCGTCTTTTGTGAAGTCTTGTGCGCGTTTGTCACCCGTTCTTGTTAGTCCTTTTAACAGGTAGGGCAGGACATAGGCTAGCACTTGGTAAACTTCGCCCGTTATCGTGTCAGATTTCAGTCGGTGCTCTTCTGCTCCGTCCTCTGTGCCGTCTGCGTCTTCCGCTAGTAGATAAAGCACTTTGATGTGGTGGCGTACTTCTAATAGGTCGTTTGTGCAAATTAACACATGCCAATGCGGGCATGCGTCTTTGTGCGCTTCAACAAAACGGTAGCCGACTGCTTGAAAGCCCTTGCTTCGGTCTTTGCTTACTCTTGCCCTAAACAACGCCCACTTTTCGGCTAGGTATTTTTGAGCTTCTTTGGGGGTTGTCCCGTCGTACTTGTCCGATCCAGGGTGCATGCGGCTCGGGCAGGTGATGGTTTCCATTGTCACCGCCATACCCATTGCTTTTGCGATTTCAACGGTCCCGCCTAACTTCTGTTTAAGGTCATAAAATCGTAATAGTGGGTTCGCTAGGGAGCCCTTAACGATATCGAGTAGGTTAACCGAGCCCGCAGCGCTGGTCATTGTGGTCTGCCCTAGGATTTGCTCGTTTCTTTTTACTTGATCCGTGCGGCTTTTGGTCATAATATCGGTCACGGTTGAGCGTTTAGCTACTACAAGCGGTAGTTCAGCCTTGGCAGTGTCGTGTCGGCATTGTAGTCTTAATTTGCGCAGGTGAAAGCCCTTGTCAGTAGCTCGCGTCAGATTGTTTTTGCTGTCCGCTGTTTTGTGCCATTGCCTGATTTGGGTTGGGTTGAGTTCTGCCGTTTTTTTTTCGTGGTCTGTGCAAAAGGTATGCTCGGCTAGAAAGTCCTTCGCCTCTTTAATAGCGGATTTTACCGCTTCACTTTTTTCCGGCTCCCCGTCTGATGCTTTGCTTATTGAGTTGAGCCAGCTTTCAATTTCTTCTTCCGTTGCCGAGTGCAGCCAGTTTCCTCTGTCTGATTTAAGCTCTGCGTTTTTTGTGCTTGTCGCGAGCATAGTTTCAATTGTTGATCTTGTTCTTGCTTTTGCTAGCTGTGCGGCTAATCGTTTCAAGTCATTATCGCTACGGTATGCTAGGTTAATACCTCCGGCCATGGCGTGCCAAGTGTCGGCCGCTTCTTGCATGTGGCATTTGAAGTAGTCCCTAGCTTTTTTTGCTTCATTTTTATCTTTTCGGGATTTGGCCTTGATAAACGCCTCGCGCGTTTTTGTTGGCGTGTCTTCTGTATAAATGAGGCTTTCGGCTAGCTTGAGTTCTCGCGCTAGCTCTTCGGGTGTGGTATCGAAATTGATATCGTAGGGGAGGGGTAGCGCTGGAGAGGCGCCATTGGATAAAGTGGTCATGAGAGGTATAGCCACAGCTCATCTCAAAACCACTCTATATCTATATAATCAACTAAAATAAATTAAGTATCTATTTTATAGATAATCAGCTAGCACGTAGCTATACTTAGTTATGCAGCTGGATACTGCGTGATTAAGTGGTCATAAAGCCTCGTTTCCTGTCATGACTTGGATTCGGGGCTTTTTCTGGGCGTGGCTCCCTCAGCGTGTACGCCACCACCTTTAGGAGTGAACCATTATAATATATCAAATAATAATTTATTGAACCACTATAATAGTTCAAAATTCAACTCATCATGACCCTTTGCCCTATGTCACAACCCCTCACAACACCGTATAACAAGTTACAACAGCTCACAACATAATTTATCACAACGATTCACAGCACCTCGCAACACCTTATAACACCTTATAACACCTCACTACGCAACACCATTCAACCTCTCACGATTCTTTACAACAAGACACAACAGCTCACAACATAATCCATCTCAACCAATCACAACAATTCACAACACCCTATAACACCTCATAACACCTCATAACGCAACCCCTTACAATGCCTTACAACAAGTCACAACTTTATCAAAAATCATCGTGTAAATACGTGTTTGTAGTCTCCAATCGTCATCTGCTGGGTCTGTAATTTGAGTGTTTGAATTCATATAGACCTTATCAAACTTCAACTTAACGTTAACACATTTATGAATATTAACATTTACATATTTACACTACACGTAAATATGTATATTATATAAAATATTCAAAATGTAAAGAATAACAATGGAAATTGAATTCGAAGACGATGACCTTGATAGGCTGGAAATCGAGGCGGGATTTTATGCGGGCTACTCTGCAGCTATTGTCACAGTCTATCGAAAGCGAATTCAGATGATTAGAGCTGCTTTAGATGAGCGTACATTTTACGCAATGAAGTCGCTGCATTTTGAAAAGCTACAGGGAGATAGATCGGGTCAGTATTCAATGAGACTTAATGATCAATGGCGATTAATACTTCGCTTGAAATCTAAAACTCAAGGCAAGATTGTTGTTGTAGTAAGTATTGAAGATTATCACTAATCGTGGAGATTAAAATGAACATTCGAATTCCTGCTGAGATTTTTCCTCCAGGGGAGTTTTTGAAAGATGAGCTTGATGCAAGAGGCTGGACGCAAGTTGAGTTTGCAGAAATCATCGAGCGTGACACTAGGGTCATTAGTGAAGTAATTGGCGGCAAAAGATCAATTACTCCTGAGACTGCTATTGCATTCGGAGAGGCTCTTGGAACTGGTCCTGAGTTTTGGCTAAATCTTGAAAGCCAATATCAACTTTCAAAAGTTCGTCCAAAAGAAAACAGCATCTCTCGTAAAGCCGAACTTCATAATGCATTCCCAATTAGAGAAATGATTAAGCGTGGTTGGATTGAGGCTACTCAGAATATTGAGTCATTAGAGAAGCAAGTGTTCGATTTCTTTGGAATCGCAAATGTTGATCATAACCCTGCTTTTAGTCACGCGGCTAAAAAGACTCATTATGATGCTCCATCAATCCTTCAGCTTTCATGGCTTTTTAGAGTTAAAAGTATTGCCAAATCTATGCTGGTTAAAAACTACACTGAAAAGGCGCTACTTGAAGCTGTAGAAAAACTGTCTGCATTACTTTTATCTCCTGAAGAAATACGACTTGTCCCAAGGATACTGGCCGATTGCGGTGTTAGATTTGTAATTGTTGAAGCTTTGCCAGGTTCAAAGATTGATGGGGCGTGCTTTTGGCTTGATGACAAATCACCTGTAATTGGAATGACTACCAAAAAAGATACGATTGATAATTTCTGGTTCGTCTTAAGACATGAAATAGAGCATGTACTTAAGAACCATGGTCAAGGAACTGAATGTTTAGATGAAGATATTGGAAACGAAACGCAAGACACACCTGAAGAAGAAAAAGTAGCGAACGCAGCTGGTGCTGAATTTTGTGTGAGTCAGACTGAACTTGATAACTTTTTTGATCGCGTTAATCCGTTTTTCTCAGATCAAAAAGTTGTTCTATTTGCAAAAAGACTAAATATTCATCCAGGTTTAGTAGTAGGACAGCTACATCGTAGATTAAATCGCTACGATCTTTTAAAGAAGCATCAAGTTAAAGTTAGAAATATTCTAACAAGTACAGCAGCTACAGATGGATTTGGTCAGGTATACCCAATAAAATAATTGCAGGAGTACATAATATGTCTAGTTACACTAATACTGTTAGAGAATATGTTGATCGCTATAAACGGGAGAAAAATAAGACTGGAGCAGTCGACCCTCATGAGATAGCCGCATGGGCAATATCAAATGGGTTAATGAAAGCAAACCCAAAAACTATTGTCGACGTCGTTGCTGCTGATATTGCACAAGTTTTTCGCGAAGAATATAAGGTCGATAAATATGGTCGTCGTTATAGAGTAATGCATGCAGCAAAACAAAAAATAGGCGATAAACAGATTTCATTATGGGCAGATATGGACGATAAAAATATCCCCCGAGAGCATTTTGTGAAGTCATTTAGCCAAAGAAGGCAGCAAGTAGTGGGAGATTGCTTTCAGCTCAAAACCGACGTAGATGTTTACAACGATAAAAATGTCGATAAATCACGTATCCCTCTAATTCTAGATTTCACACAAGACGTTGCAGAGCTTCAATTAGCTTATGATAATCCAGATATAGCGGCATAGAGTGATGCTCATTATATTAAGCTAAAAACTACATGTGCAGCAATTTCCAACCAATCAAAAATCATCACTCTGATTGGGTAAAGCAGCACTTTAACTGCGATCTCCCGAACTCAGAGTGGCGTGCTGAGACTTATCCTACTTACCCTGCTCCATTTATCTACCTTGAAAATGGACAGCCTCGTTGTGAGTTAGCTCAATTCGGATTAGTGCCCCATTGGGCCACTGACAAAAAGAAGTTTGGTCTAAAAACTTACAACGCCAGATCTGAAACTGTTCATGAAAAACCTAGTTATCGTGGTGCCTGGAAGGAATGTCGATTTGGCTTGGTATTAGTTGAAAGCTTTTATGAGCCTAATTGGGAAAGTGGAAAGGCTGTTCGTTGGCGCATTAAAAGAACGGACTCTGAGCCTGCTGCCATTGCTTCCATTTGGGAACGTTTTGTAGATAAAGAAACAGGTGAGATTATTACTTCATTTTCTATGCTGACCATTAATGCCACAGGTCATGAAGTAATGAAGCATTTTCATAAGCTAGTAGATGAAAAGCGTTCCGTGGTTGTTTTAAATGAAAATCAGTACCAACCTTGGTTACATGCGAATACTGGTAATCACCCGTTTCGATAGACATACCATCATGTCCGTTTGGGCACTGAGCGAGTTTTCTGACTGTCTGCAATTTAGCCAAATAATCGTATTTCTTTAAAACGGACACTTTATAATCGGAACATTCGACCCTTTATACCAAAAATTCCTAGGAATGAATCATATTTAAAATAATTTTAAATATGATGGTTAAACGGTAATTTTTAATTCAAAAAAACTCATATACTTCTTATTATTAATAAATACAATTAAATTCATCAGGGGTGTTTATGAAAGTGCTTTTCCTTGGATTAATGGCTCTTACCTCATTGTTTTGTCACCAATTATTAGCTGCTTCTGCACCATGTGATTTCAAAGGTATATCTGTAGGAGATAAGATGACTGGGCCCGAGGTTATGAAGAAACTTGGGGTTTCAATGTATTCTACCAATCCTAAAGTTCCTAGTCTTGATGAACAAATATCAATAACCGAAAAATACGGCCCAATTGCATCAGCCGAGATAGTTGATGAGGGAATAGGGCCTTTCTGCACAAGTCTTATGTGCAAAATTCCATACGGAATATACGTTGGCGATAATATACCTGCCTCTGTTTACATCTTCTTCGATGAAAAAAACCATCAAATTCAAGCTATAGATATCGCAGTTAATTCATCTAACTGGGATGATTTATTTCAAATTTTGAAGAAAAAGTATGGAGCCTCATGGACGGTCGAAAACGTAAAGATGGATATATCGGATTTCAAAGATAAAGGAAAAAACTCAATTATTGTTGATAGAGTAATAATCACACATAAAACAGGTGGTAAAAACTCTAAAACCCAAGACTCATGTGAAATGTTCGGAACAAATTATGATGGAATTTTTACTCACAATAGTCGATTAGGTGTCTATCAAAGTAATTTTGAAATAAAATTAATCTCAACGAATTTTTAGTTTAATTTATAAGGATATGCAGCTGAGCTTGCACGTGTTGGCGATAAGCCATCAATGACCTTTAACTCGATGAACATTTTTAGTGTTTTAGCGATAAGCTCTCTGATAGCTAGGCCGGTTTTCGGGTAGTCTCTTCGCCTTACCTAAATGTTTTAGATGCACAGTCAGCCAGTCTTCGACTCGGCTCCCCTTAAATAAAAGTGTTAGGCAATATGACCAATTTTCTAGGCATCACTTTAGTTCTTCTCGCTGTTCTAGCTTCAGGCTGCAGCTCTGACAATGAAACCTTTACGCTCTATCGAAATAGCGTTATGGACGAAAACATGCGAGTGCATGTCGCCACGTTTGACGCCACCGATGGCGAAACCTATAACAAGCAAAACTGTGATCAGGCTCAATTATTATTTCAAGCCCAGCCCGATATTAAAACCAAATTTTGGTGTGAGAAAGGGGCATTTAAAAAATGAGCATGTGCCTAAGTTATCCTTCAAGCGGTATATGTAACCACGCTCCTTTGAAGTTAGCTTAAATTTCCGTTCTCACGTTCTTTTTGCTCTTCTCGATTTTTCGCTTCAATATTATCAAGCATGGCTTTCAGTTTAATTTGCTCTGCTTTTTGGTGTTCTTCGAGTTTTCCTCGTAGCTCACTAGTTCTCAAGTGCATATACGGTTTAAGCGACGCGACATCCTCGTCTCCGACCAGGGAAGCAATTTGGCCGTCACTGAAGCCTGAAGTTTCGAAAAGCCTACTGATATACTCGTGCCTCATAATGTGGGGAATAATCGTCTTTGGTAGCCCTGCTAGAGTTCTGATTTTAGTGAATGTTCCACTATATTTAAAGTATGTTGGTTTGCCTTCTCGGCTTATGCTATAAAAAAGAAACTTCGATTTTGCGGCCCTTGCTCGTTCGATTTGCTTCTCCAGGCTTCCTGGGGTCACGATAATTACCCTTTTTGTGCCCGGCTTGTGTCGCATGTGGATTTCCGTGTTTTCGTATTTAATCCATGCTAGCTCTATTTTTGCCGCTTCCCCCGGCCTAGTGCCGGTTGCTAGGCAGAAGTCTAGCCAAGCGCTTGGGCTGAAATTTGGTAGTTTTTTTGCGTCTAGGTCTTCCCCTGCTCGCATGGCATTGTATATGCGCGCTGCTGATCTTAGCTGCTGCTCTTGCTCCCTGCTGATTCTTTGGTCTCTTTTGCCCAGCTTTGGCCGCTCAAAGTCTGCTTTCTTGCTCACAACTTCTGAGATGTGCCCTCTTCGTTTGGCCCATATTAGAATGCTAGTTACTAGAACCAGCTCTATCCTTACCGTATCCCCTTGAATGTAATCATCTTTTCTTTTTTCTCTCGTTCGTTTGTCTATGAAATCTCGTTGAATTATTGCTTCAGTTAAGCTAGTTAGCGAGTATTCTCCGATTAGTCTTTTTACTGCGAGCATAGCTGATTGCTCTCGCTTCTGCGTGCTAGGGGCTTTCTCTCGGTAAGTTATTGATGTTTGATACCCATGCCAGGCCTCCGTTAGGCTCATCGCTCCCGGCTCTTTGCTGTGCGCTGTATAGCCCTTCGCTTGCTCCGCTTCAATTTCTTTTGCCCATGCTTCGGCTTCAGTAATAGTCTTAAAGCTTTTGTCTAAGTTTTTTACACCTCTTCGGCGTATGCGAGCCCGGTAGGAACCTGAGGGGAGTAAAGAAATTGTAGCCAATTCGTGTCCAAATTTTGGTCATGGAAATGGTCATGGTAGCATAAAAAAAGGCTTACATTGCTGTAAGCCGTTGTTTTTGTTGGTAGGGCGTGCGAGGATCGAACTCGCGACCAACGGATTAAGAGTCCGCTGCTCTACCAGCTGAGCTAACACCCCATGTACATTTCAATTGCTAAGCTAGAGTATACCAAAAATAGAAATTAACCGTTTGCTTATGATGTTAGTAAAACTGTCATTGCCAGACATAATTTGCATAACAAAAAAAGAATATTAATTTTTTACTATGTATTAAATTTTTAGGTTGTACGGAAAATAAGCACACTACAAGAAGTATTGAGAAATATACGTACTCACTTACTATCAAGTAATTAATTTGAAGAGTGGCAAGTGGTATTGGAGTAGAACTTAATAATTTAATTAACTCTAGCCTGCGCAAAACTCTTTTGCGCAGAGAATCAATTAGCTCTTTAAAATTGCTTAAAGTAGCCTGCCTCAATGACAACTTCGTGAAAAGTGTCTAACGCTTATTAATGATGCACTGACTCCATCTCGATTTATTAATTTTTTCGATACGTATTTTTATAGCGCCCTAGCAATTCTCATCTAAAAATTATAGATAATATCGAACAATATTTATATAGACTTGTCTGTATACTTAGTTTAAATTTGCTAATAATTTTGGGGCATAAACAATGAAAAAACTATTACAAGTAATTTATATCAGTCGCTCAACTTTTAAATCACAAGAAACCATTAATAAAATAGAACCTAATGTTGCGAGAATTTTGGCTAAATCCAGAATAAATAATCGTTTAAATGGGCTAGTTGGTGTACTTTATTTCGGTGATGGCGTCTTTTTTCAGTGTCTTGAAGGAGATGAAGTAGCTGTTAATACTTTGCTTGAGAAATTAGAGGCGGATTATCGCCATAAAGATTTAAAAATCATATCAAAAAAATATATTGATAATTTGTCCTTTGGCGATTGGGCAATGAAATTTGCACCTTTAGATGAGCAAATAAAACTATTTCTTCAAGAGAACAACTTCGAGACATTTGATCCCTATTTATTCTCAGGTGAGATCATCAATAAATTCCTAAATCTACTTTTTAATGCACATGACGATACTAGCGAATTAAAACTGCCCTCTTCATCAAACGCAGCTGTAAATAACGAACAGGAACGATTAAGCACACTCAACTCCGTACGAGTTAAATCTAATCTTTCTTTAGCATTTTCAGTATTAGCGCTAGTGATTTCGTTGGTGACATTTTTATCGTCACACAGCCAAATTTAGAATTATTATTAAGTGGAGTAAGTATTAATGGAAGTGGTCACTAATTTCAAATCTGTTGGGTGCAGAGATTGCCGAGATCTGAATCAATTAGGCATTGAGTTCACAATGGCATTCCAGCCTATTGTTAATTTTCACGAAAAATCTATTTTCGGTTATGAGGCATTGGTTAGCCGGAGAATAATGGCTTTTATAGCTCAAAAACCTTAAAACTTCATGCTTGCTATAAGTGATACTTGATGAGATGAGTAATCACTATCATTCCATTTATAGTCATATAAGCCTTTAACTGACCAAGCATTACTATCGCAATTGCAATACAACATAGTGAACCCTGCACCTACGTTGTATAAATCCTTATCTTGTTTAATGCCCTGCGCTTTGAACGAGGAACCGCCACTAGCAAATCTTGCATCTTGCTCCATCGTAGTTGAATTAAAATCATGCAGCCATCTAGCATGCACCTCTGGCGATACAGCACCATTGGAAGTTTGAATCACGCGCTCCACTTTTACACCTAGACTTGATTGTACAAAGTCATAATCTTGGCTATCCACGTGCAGACTAGCATCGCCGCCTCCATCTTCGGTATAGCTGCCAACGCGAATGTGTGAGGCTTGTAATGAAGCAAGCGGTGTGATGGTAGTTTCGTTTACATAAGCATCTCTATGATGCCACTGTGGACCTCTAAAAGTGATAATCCAATTGTTTTCAAATCACGCTTAAGCGAGACCAAACATTCATTAACAAACACCTGATGTTGAGTGGCATAATCCTCTCCATTCCACACACTTGAATCCCAAGTGGATAGCAATGTGAAAAATGTTCTCAGCCTCTGAAGGAGCGCAAAGGTTTAAATATTCGCATGCGGGGAACAAGAAAAGGCAGCTTAATGTAACCAAAAAACCAATACCAAGTGCGATAAATAGCAGGCCGAAAGCTTTACTGCCGCTTAAACTCGTTAAGGTTTTACCATGTAAAAAAGACAAGATAATTGCAACGCATGAAGAAAAAAGCATAACGTGTGTAATCGTAAACATTGGATTGCCTAACGTTTGAATTAAGGGGCTGGCTCTAGCCAGTCCCGCTTGAATGATGGGTTAGAGGTGATGGCTAGCATTCCCATGGACTTTCATAAAATATTATTGGAGTATGATTATTACAACCTTTGATGCAAATATAAACGGTTCCTGGCTCACCAGACGGGTAAAGTTCATTTTCTTTACAAGGAGTCCATTTTTTAGAAGTGGTAATTTTGTAAGTAGCCCCAGCTAGAGGTGATCGGCCTTTTTGTGAACATGCGATTTTACTTGCTTCGTTGTCTTTATTAAAAAAGAATGAACATTCACCTTTGAATTTATAACGATATTCTTTTTTATCGTTTTTGACAGTTATATCAAGATCCTCATAACCTTCGCCTTCTAAAGTGATGGTTTGTCTGTTTTTATTAGTGCCATGAGCGCCTCCATAACCTGCGGCAGACGCTATTGATGAAATAAATAACAATAGCAGTATTGCGATTCGCATTTTACCTCTAACGTTTGAATTAAGGGGCTGGCTTTAGCCAGTCCCGCTTGAATGATGGGTTAGGTTGTAATAGCAAACTCATCGTGATCGTAGATTTTTAGTTCGGCTTCTTTAGCAAGCTCTTTAACCATAGTTAGGTTTGACGCTTTTATTATAAAACTGCAGTAACAGTCACCTCCAGTTTCTAAATGGACGAGCGAAAATTCCCGTTTTAGCAGCCATTCAGATAGATTTTTAAGAGCTTTTGGAGCATCACTATGTTGGGTGTCGTTAGTGTATGTCCATTTCTCCTCTATGCCATATAGACTGAATATTTCAGATGCTTGCCAAGCAATTTCATCGTCGGCTTTCCAATCTATCTGTATGAATACCCACTGACCTCTTTTTTGGCCCTCATCTCCAGAAATTATTTCGGATAATGCAGAAAAGGAACTATATTCGTCGAAAGAGTAATCACAGCTATCTAAACCTTTGGAGGCAATCCTAACAAGTCGTTGAACCTCGCTTTTTTTTAAGTGAGAAGTAATAAATTTTAAAAAAGATTTAAGATTTTTCTTTTTGCGAGAGAGTGTTGTTTTATCCGTGGGATGCAATATTTCCCAGATTTCATCTACGGAGACATTCGTGTCTATGGGCTCGGGCGGAGTAGTGAAATCTCTGTTTAATAATTTACTAAGCAATTTCAGCATGGAAAACCTAACGTTTGAATTAAGATACCGTCTTACCTGTCAAGCATTCTTAACAGCATAATTGGCATCATAGGGTTTGCCTGACTTCAGCACACCGTAAATAATATGCAGTAACTTACGCATTACCGCGCCAAGAATCAGCATATT